>Ga0123352_10015021_pt1 | contig 12333 bp, 8 predicted proteins | sample TergutLab28metaG_FD_89700 | JGI IMG/M metagenome (GOLD analysis project Ga0123352, IMG submission 89700) | Labiotermes labralis P1 segment gut microbial communities from Petit-Saut dam, French Guiana - Lab288 P1 | ecosystem: Host-associated > Arthropoda: Insects > Digestive system > Gut ... | reverse complement strand
GTCATTGTTCTTCATATACGTGGAATATTTGCAAGATTTCAGTCAGCGTCGCACAGCTGCATTGAGGGATTTCTGACTTTATGAACTGCAGACACATTTCTTGGCACAAAAAGAATTGTAAAATAAGATTAATGTTTTAAAAATAATTTCACGTGAGAGAGAACTTTTTAAGAAACTGGTACGTACTGGTACTTACTCATTCTGCTTGTGAAAAAGTACTTCGTGTATGAAAGTGGGAGATTAACTACCATATGCAAAAAAAGCCCATGTCTAGTTCCTATCCTGAGCCAATTAATCCACTCTAAATTCTCACAGCATAGAGTTCTATGTAATATTATGCAATAACATTTATGTATATTAATTTAAGGGCTTCCTTACTGCATTTTTGTATGTGCATTTGCAATGAAATTTAGGAGAAGGCACCTATTAAATTTGCAATGTCTGTCTGTCTGTATGTAATAACCCCCAGCTAGCTGATAGGTCTTATAGCCGAACATTTTTTATATATTTCTTTCTTAGGTTTGCCAGCCTCAGATACGGACAGTTCATAGTCATACATTTTGGTTTAATCTGTCAATGTATATTCAGAACTGTTGGTGATAGGTAGGAGGGGAGAGACTTAAACGGTGAAACGATTAGGAGCTGATAACGGACGCTAGCAATCCAGTGCAAAAGCAGTCGCATATGAGTGTGGTGTAAGTGGGAGTACAGAGAAGTGAATGTGTCAGTTTCCTAGAAATGATCTAGTTGTTTAACTGGATATAGTGCTCCATTATTTTATACCAAGAATAAAATGAATAAATAAAACATACGTAAAAGAGAAATCACTAAAACTGAATGTGATTCAGTGAACCACACCCATCTCCCAGTAAGAGGATCACCTACCAGACTGAGCACGTCGGGACAACCAAGTTAAAAAGGGTGATCGTGTCGAGTTTTTCACAAACTATGATATTTCGTAGTCCTATTCACACTTGTGGAACCACTGGAATTTCAATTAGAGTGAACAGCAATGATTGGAACCTTGCTTTACAACATCAAGTGGACATTAGCAGTTGTTCATAATATTTTTCGCAGAGTAAAATATCTGCAACAAATTTTGTGAAAAAAATTCAATGAAGTTTGGTTTGTACATCCCATTGTGACACTTATATTGGAATAATAAAGTGATCGTCCATCACTATTCAATATTTTTCCTTATTTAATATTTAATACAACACATTCTGACCAGTATGACAAACATGTTAAAGTCCCTCAATTATTAATGGAGGACATACTAATTTACATCATTTGTAGTGTATTTGTGCGGAGTGACAGACGTGAACTTCAAGGAAAATCCCTCTGTTAGCAGTTGACATACAGCCAAGAAGGTAGACTGCTCCGAAAGTAAAGTGCCCTTAGTATTTGACTGATCACAACCAAACTTACGGTCTTTGTTACGAATGTACGCAGAGTCACAAATATAATTTTTATGGAAAATGAAGGTCAGGATCAGATTGTTACTGTAATTGACATTGTTCAGAATTTGGAATCAGTCATAAATTTGTTGAACAGTTTAGTGAAGAATACAAATAGTTGCCACATTTATGGAGAATTAAGAGTAAACATTGCTTTAACATGTGGTAAGTAGATTGCTTACAAAAACATGCAGCAAAACTGAAAGACAGTAATTCCAGCACCGAAATAATGCAGTAATAAAAACAATATGTAATTTCAAAATTTTTATGTGGAACAAATGAAGAGATTCTCATTAAAGTGATGTGACTACTTAATTCAGATATGAACAAGCCAATTAAAACGACCAATTCTGCACCAAGCTAAATGAGCACACTTTCAGTACTCTCCTTCTGAATTTTTCCAGTCAGTGTAAGTATGTGCAGTTATGTAAAATATTCTTGGAGTGGGTGCAAACAGGCTTATGACTTACCTTCAGTGTTTGGTATGTGCAGACTCAGATTATGATAAATCTGCTTGTGTTCAGACAGCCTTGTGCAAATGGGAGGATTAGCAACCTTCAAATTGGCAGACAGACTTGTTACATGAGACAGAGCTCATCAAATTTTTACAAGGCAAACAAATAACATACACCAACATGCTGATAATTTGCTATATGTGATTGCAGATTAATCTGGCAATAAGGCAGTGTTTCTCAACCGCCAGGCCACAGCCTGGTACCAGGCCCTGGCATCAATTATATCGGACCATAAGAGGTTTTCCTGGAATTTGTCATTTTAGTTTTCTAAGCAATTTTCATTAATAAATGTTTTATAGTGGAAATCTTCTGAGGAGAAAAATATTCGTGAATGTGTCGAAAAACTCAGACCCAGATGCTTGCCTGAGGAAACTACAGTATGCTACTAGATTTCATTAGTCCAGTGATTGCTAACTAATTTAAATGTAATTTTATATTTTTCAACATGCCACGTAAGTGTACTAATACTATTTATGATTATGCCACAATTAATTATTAATACTTGTGTTAGTTTAATGTATGAACTGGAAAGGTATTTACGAGTAAATTTGTTGGGACCAGGCCCTTGTCTTATGAAAAAGAATTTACCGGGCCGTGGACTCACAAGGGTTGAGAAACACTGCAATAAGGTATATGCAGTCATGTGCTCATGACTGATGTAGTAGTTGAAAAGGAAAGTGTTTCTGGATTACACACTGAGAGACTGAATGGTGATTAGAACTGACTCTTCAGAAAACTGGCACTACTGCCTGAAGGGTACAGGAAGTCAGTACACTTTGCAGATTACATGATTTGAAGGGTACAGACATGAGTAGTGTCAGTTCTGTGAAACTGTGTGAAGGAAAATCCTGTTGCATTCTTGATGGTCCAAATGCCTACTGTAAATGAAAGAGCATTACACTATTAAGTGGGTTTGAAGTCAATAACACAACTAATGTTTAGATAGATGTTATATTCTAAGTCAAATAGACTAAATGTTTTGGCCAGTAGTGGCCATCATCAGGTCTTTGTCATCTGACACACTTAAAAGTACTTTATACAATTGTGTGTTGGCTTGTTTCTTTGCGGAGATCTCAACATAGGGGCCTTTTTTGAGTTTGATATGTCTATATTAGGTGTGTGGGTTAAGCCACTCAGTTAACCTAAAGGTATAGTTTTATAATATCAAAAAGCTGAGGAATTCAAAGAACCAAAAACTAAGAAAACAAAGTGAAAATTAAGGGGATCTTGGTGGTCCTGTCATGGAGGATCTGCTATGTGCTGTACTGGTGTGGGTCTGACTTATTGCTTGCTTCTTCAATCCTCTTTGTGGGTTGTTATGTGTGTGGCCTGGTTGATGCCTGTGGAGACTGGAGAGAGAAAATGTGATACTTCTTCAGGTTACAATAGTATATTAGGTATTTGTGTTAATTATTATGGGAGAATTATGTGGATATTTTGTACTTACATGTCTCTGGTGCTCCTGTGTATTTAGTATATCTTCTGGTTGGGGTGTGTCCTGCCCTGGTGGGATTGGAGAATTGAAGAAGCAAGCAATAAGCCTGACCCACACCAGGACAGCACATAGCAGATCCCCCATGACAGGACCACCAAGGTCCCCTTAATTTTCACTTTGTTTCCTTAGTTTTTGGTTCTTTGAATTTCTCAGCTTTTTGATATTATAAAACTACACCTTTAGGTTAACTGAGTGGCTTACCCACACACCTAATATAGACATATCAAACTCAAAAAAGGCCCCGATGTTGAGATCTCCGCATCAAACAAGCCAACACACAATTGTATAAAGTACTTTTAAGTGTGTCAGATGACAAAGACCTGATGATGGCCACTACCGGCCGAAACATTTAGTCTATTTGACTTAGAATATAACATCTATCTAAACATTAGTTGTGTTATTGACTTCAGACTCACTTAATAGTATATATTACACAACAGGGATGGCACAATTCAGAGCATTACACTGTTTCGTAAATAAAATGCTTTAAAATAAATTAGTGGAAGTCAACACAAAGAGAGGCAACATACATATGATGTAACACTGAGGGGCATATGTATAACCACTGTAGCTGTGGAAAAGTAATAAATATTAAATATTCTGAGTATGTGTCTGTAGCATTAGTCATCCAGCATGCAAAGCGCATGCACTATACTACATTGCCAACTGTGGCCCCTCTGGGTATACAATTTTTTTCCACATTATCTTATAACTGGCACAACTTTTGGAAAAAAGTTTTTGGGCACAGAACGTGTACTTTGATTTTCTCTACAATATCTGTCCCAAACACTTCTCATTGTAAGAAGAATTCAGCAACAAACATATGTATGTTTCATGTAAAGTACCCATTATTCTTGTCAGATTTTAATCAAACTTGGATTCTCTTGACAGAATTTTTAAAAATACTCAAATATCCAATTTCTTGAAGATCTGTCCAGTGGAAAAAAGGTTGTTCCATGTGGATGGGTGGACATAGACAGATGACATGGATCGACTCATCAGGCAAGCTATTGAACTTGAAATGCAGCCACACAACATCAACAGAGAAGATGGTCTGACCTTAAGCAAATACTGAAAACCCCTTCTAAAAGGTAAAGGTAAAGCAGTCCCATTACAGGCCTAAGGTGCCCAGAGGGTTCCAGGAATTTAAGGTTCCCAGATTATGTGACAATGGCCCAGAATGGTGGTAAGGTTGTCAGCCTTAAGCACCGGCCACTTTTTACCCCCAGGAAATGCTTCTGGTACTCATTTCTATTAGAGACTCAGTTGACCCCAGGGCCATAGTGCGATCAGAAGGATTATGTCAATGAAAAATTCCAATGACACCATCTGGAATCGAACCAGCGACCTTCTGATTTGCAGCACAGCACCTTAATCACTGTGCTACCGCAGGAAACCCCTTCTACACAAGCTAAAGGAAAGGAGACAGCCACCTAAAACACAATAGTTGGACCTCTACCATCGCATAGCTCACCCCGACACGCGCCGTATCTCCATATATGCACCCATGGCCTACATGTAGGTCGTTACCCTCCACAACCTGTTTCTGTACTTGGACCCACCCTTACCCTTTCACCCACCTTCTAATTGGCTCAGGCTATTTTCAAGCCAAACCAACGTAAAGTCTGTCCTGCTTTACAGCTGTGAAACCTGGAAGCTTACTAAAACCATCATGCATCAACTCCAAGTCCTCATCAACAGATGCATCTGCAGAATACTGAAAATATTCTGGCCGGTCCAGATATCAAATCAAGAACTGTGGGCGAGAGCTAAGCAAAAGCCAATTGAACTAGAAATTCGGCAGAGGAAGTGGGGGTGGCAGGGCTACACACTTTGCTGACCACCAGGTGACATAGCAAAAGCAGCCTCAGAATGGAACCCTCAGGAACCAGATCCCACGGCAGACCCTGAACAACATGACGCAGAACAATCTTTGAAGAGATTAGACACCAAGGCAAAACATGGAACGAAGTCAAAGTACTCGCCAGTAATCATGCCAGATGGCGAAACTTTGTGAGGGCCCTATGTTCCCTTCAGGAATGACGGGAAATTATATATATATATATATATATATTTTTTTTTTTTGGAGCCAAACCTTTTCCCTTATAAATACCCCAACATTTTCAAGCCCAATCATTCTTCATACCTACCCGCCTATGAAGATGGAGCAGGCAGAGTGTTCTGAAATGATGGCATATAAAATTCAGACACCGGGGAATTACCCAGAAGAAAGCATACAACAGACATGAAAAAGCTACCATTCACTTTTCACTATTTTGTGAATATGCCTAAGAATGATACGATACTGAAAGCCTTTGATAGGGACTGTGTCATGCCATGCAACTAGTGCAACAGTTGATTAAATTATAAGACACTCAGCGTGATATAACAAGGGCAATAAATGTCTGTTCAGTATTCAACATAAACTGAAAACATTAAGACTACTAGGAATACAGACTATGACTGTTAACTTCTACCCAGTAAAGTTGCATTTATTTTCATATAAATCATGTTCCAGAAACTTACTATTAAGCCACAAAAATACATCATACTTGATAATCTCTTTTTAATTAATTAATTACATGAAGCAAACCTTCTTTATGGTGTGTCCAAAATCCTGTACAAAATCCTGTGGTTCTCATCACATCGTCATACAAAACAAAAATAGTCCGAATGATATTCATGTAAAAGGGATTACCGCTTAGAAACAAATTACTAATAAGTTATATCATAAAATTAAACATGGATATTTATTTTTATGCAATAAAAGTAGTAAAATGTAAAAATATATTAAAAATACAAAAACTTGTCAGAGTGAGTATTTGTATGACATAAATTAAAATGAGTATCATATGTCATGCTACAACAGGTTACAAATTTACAATTTACTCGGGTGTGACATGATGAATGGTCAGTGTTTCCTGCTGTAAATGAGCTCTGCCAATCAGAACTGTCAACTCTTCCAGTGTCAAGTATTAACAGTTTACACACCTGCATAAAACACAGAAAGAAAATGCCACTTCGCACATTTCATCGCAAAAGAACGTGATGCACGAATGCTGGCTCTCGCACATACTTGCATACCTGCACACACATGCGTACACACACATTTATTACACATCATACCACAGCCCAGATTTTTCATGGGCCCAAGGTTAGTGTCTGGAATATCAAGCACATGTAATGTTTGTTATAGAAAATATTCTTATTTATAACTCGCAGACTTTACAATCAGCAACTGTTCATTTCCGCACAGCTGTAAAGAGTTCTTGTGCAATGTCACAGCTGCTGACACTTGAACACATTGTAGAAGATAATGTCTCCATTGTGATATTCTCTTGTTGATCTTTGCATTTGAATACTTATTAACATTACTTGAAATTTTCACAGGGCTTCGCACTGCCAAGAAGATGACGTGTGTACTCCAATGCCAAGTACTTAACAAAAGTTCAGTATTGAAGGATTTCCTCACAGCTGCACTGGTGAGAAGTATGTTTGGCCATCTTCTATTACTGCGTGACACTAAACTGCAGTGGAAGCCCGTAACTGTCAATGCCATTTTGCCTTTTGGGCAAAGATATCTGCTCGTAGATTCTGGGCAAAACAGATGCCCAATATCTGAAAACAGAAAAGATGACAGAATTTAAAATCTCATACATTTTAAACACCTGACAGGAACACCAGTCTCACGCAGTACAGTATAGTGTGCCCGACTTTCACATGGTAAGACCCGTCCAAAACAGAACTCGTCTTAAACAAATACTTACACATTTTTTAAGCTAAAGTTCACTGTTCTTCAGTGTATCACTTGGGAACCATTGTAAAATTACCTTTATTACGTGAACACTATTTTACAAAAGCAGGAATAAAATAACTGCATAAAAAGCAAGTCAAATATGTATTGTCTTCTACTCATAAAATTTGGTGTGTACTGTTCTTCTTACAGTTCGAGGAGAAACAATCCAGTCACAAACAAGAAAGAGTTAAGACCACATAATGACATGGACTAATCATGAAAGCAAAAACAAAACAAAGAGGCAATTGTAACCGTGTATTACTGATGGTGTGGTACACACACATAGCATGAATTTGACTTCAAATTTCATTTCAAATATTTTGCATCTAGAAACAAGCATCGGTGTTAAATGGAATCCCGGATGAAAGAATGAAACATTACAGTGATAAATACTGTGTTTCATTTATAACACTAAAATTCCAAATTATGTTGAAAGATGACTTTAAAATTAATGAAATAAAACACCGATGTGTTACTGTGTGTTTTGTACCTGGTGGTAAAGGTGTGTCTATAACAGGAAAGGTTAAACACCATTGCAGTTATGCAATTTCTACACAATAATGACAGTAACAAGGAACTTTGTGGGCCGGGTAGCTCAGTCAGTATAGTGACTGACTACGGGCTGGATGGTCCGGGATCGAATCCCGGTGGGGACGAGATTTTCTGCCCATCCAGACCGGCCCTGGGCCCCACCCAGCCTCCTGTAAAATGGGTACCGGGTCTATACCGGGGATAAAGTGCGGCCAGGGCGTGCTGCTGACCACTCACCCCCTTCTAGTGCCGCGGTCATGGAAGAGTACAGCTATACATCTACCCACCCTCTGGGCCACACCGGGCCTGTAACGGTATCACTTTACCTTGAACAAGGAACTTTACACCTCAAAATATTATGATTACAAAATATGTAATTACAAGTGTGTGTGATGATAATGCATAGTACAGCGGGGTATGCTAGAACGGACATAATTGGTTCTAGAACCTCGTTTGTTATAGCATCTGTTTGTTCTAGCATACACTGAAATATATGTATTTAGGGGTAATCTGTTCCAGACCCACAGCCTAGAAGCCTAGAGCAAAGTTACCATCCAACACAACCATTTAAACAGGAAAAATATAATACAAAATCAAAAATATAAATGTAAAAATAACATATAATTTATTTAACTTTTGTACACTGTACATGTAAATTTGAACAGCATAAAGAATCATTCGTCATAGAATCTGTGTTCATTGTATCATCCTGATTTTATTGATAGAAACTTCGTTGTAACACAAGTTCATTGTAGGATCGTTCTAGCATACCCCACTGTATATCAAATAATAATCATATTTATTTTATACTTGCAGATTTTTACTCAAATTGAAATTTTACACAAACCATCTCACGTCCTTCTTTCACCCTCTTCATGCACTATATGGGTTCCTTCAGACTGGTGACAGGAGCTTAATAATAAAAAAAATGTGACCCCTGGAAAGGGGCAAACTGTCACTTACCTTCCAAAATACAGCACACTAACTAAACATTTCCAGTAGTACTGCAGAATACAAAGTCAGGGTAAAGAAGCTTTACAAATGCATGAAAATTTCAGCATATGGCTGCCTAAAAGATGGACTTTTGACAGTATATGTTGTAAGTACAGTTATGAATGAATTTAAATGTGGTACTGGTGGTTGCTTCCCAATTGCACTTTCTTAATGAGGTTGATGCCCAATATATGTTGCTCATACTTGACAATAAATAACATGTCTGGTACAACATGGTCCACAGTTGGCAAAAGGATGTCTGCTAAGACATAATCCATACTCAACAATAACATATGGTAAGATGTGGTCCATACTCAACAATTACATGTCTAGTAAAATGTAATCCATGTTTGACAATAATGTATGGTAATACTTGGTCCATACTTGAAAATAAACATGTCTGGTAAGACGTAATCCTTACTTGAAAATAACATGTCTGGTAAAATGTGGCCCACACTCAACAATAACATGTCTGGTAAAATGTGGTCCATACTTGACAGTAACATGTCTGGTAAGACACTATCCATACTGAACAGTAGCATGCCTGGTAAGATGTGGTCCACACTCGAGAGCAACATGTCTGGTAAGATGCAAGCCATACTCAACAATAATATGTCTGGGAAAATGTGGCCCACACTCAACAATAACATGACTGGTAAGATGTGGCCTATACTTGACAGTAACGTCTGGTAAGACACTGTCCATACTCAACAGTAAGTTGCCTGGTAAGATGTGGTCCACACTCATGAACAACATGTCTGATAATATGTGGTCCATACTGGACTATAACATGTATACCCCATACATTTTCCACTAAGTTTGGAATTTTTCATTTATTCACAGATATCAGGTAGCTTTTACATATCATTTACCTGGATTGACATAGATATTTACTAGTCATATATATATGTATATTTCTTTGTATTTCAACAAAGGGTTGCAAGAGCCAAATGCATATTTAATGGCCACACTACACACAGAAGCAGGCCATTTCAACACATTACATATTAAAAGCAAGGGAAACAGTCTGATATGATCCTGTCCTTATGGATACTACTGTACCAACAAACACTTTGCAAATTACACAAAATGGGAAGGTTTAAAAAAAGAAGACATGATCTGATGGATCCCACAATGAAGATGACACTACTACAGGAGCCTATGATTTTGCAAAGGGCTTTACAACATGGCTGAAAGCTGGGGGCAACACTGGGTACACTCTGTGGCTAAAGTCATGTTCATGTTCACAATTGTAACTGCTCCTCTTTCCTAAAACTTCCTTAACAGTGGATGTCTTTGTACCTTAACATTATAACAGACACTGAGAACTCAGAAATGTGGTTAATGGTCATATCCCAAAGTTGGTCCTGGACACCACAATTATACATTCAAATAGTCACCTGATACATTAATTACAATGACTTTGAAACAAAGTTTATAAACCATTATTTAAACAATGGTGATGCTTTATGTAACACTGTTACATGCAATTATGTGCAGTAAATTCCTAATTGACATCTGACAACCACAAACATTTGAAACCCTATGACCAAAAAAAAAATCTAAAGGACTTCCACAGGCTGTCTCCAAACTTCCTATGTCTTAAGCATGAACAATACTACTGCCCTGCATGCAGAACATGTTAAATGTGAATGTTTGTAATAGAACCTATGTGAAAATCCGTGTAGTAGTTTGCAAAGTTTGCTCAACTTTAATTAATGGAAATTTATCTGTGTTTTTGAACAAAGTATACCAAAGAACAACTTACCGGCGTGCTGATAAGTCCTTAGCCCGACCAGGAAGGAAATAAGCTGCGCCTGTCAAAAGTGTGATGGGCAGATGAATGGATTTGGTTAGGGTAGGGACAGGTTGTGGACTCTTGTGTATGTGGTAATGAACCTCCAAGTTCCATAAAATGCAGGGAATGTAGCTTGTTTCTTTCCTGGTCTGGCTAAGGACTTATAAACACCCCTGTAAAAATGTGTTTCACGTAATGCAGTCCATCAGTCAACACTGTTTACAGAACTGTATTCAGTTGTGATACAAGAGAAATGTTAATACACAAGGGTGATACAACAGCAAAATTTATTTTAAACGGATGTACTTTCCACTTTCGTAATCCCTGACTGGATTAGAATTTCATTAGAGTAGATGTATTTTATTTCCATGATTAGTGGGTCCCTGTAACCATGGCATTGTGGGTCCTCAGGTTGCGGATGGAGGAACGGCCACCAGTATGGAGGGTAGCTGCGAATATATTGAATAAACAGTCGCGGACAGCCGACAGGGGGTGGTCCTACAGCTTGGGTGTTGGGCGAGGTGCTAACAACTCCTCACCGTATAAACATACCATGTTACAAACCAATGACAAAGGAAGTGGCGGACACTTGTGCATATGGTAATGAACCTTCCGGTTCCATAAAATGAAGGGAATTTCTTGACTAGCTCAGAACCGGTTAGTTTCTTGGAAGGACTCTGCTCCATGGAGTACGGTGTAATTTATCTGTGTATTGGCAACAGAGTGGAGAGAGTTGGCGGCAGATAGGAAAAAATGGAAGGACATTGTTCGACAGGCCAAAGCTCACAGTGGGCTGTGGTGCCAACAGAAGAAGAAGAATTGGCAACAGAGACAACATTGCAAACATTTTAATAGTCCTTCATCTTAAAAAATGCTGCAATGAAACATGTTTATGCAAGATATGTTCTGTTTTAATGCAAAAATAAATAATTTTCAGCATTAATATTTTTGTAAAAACAAGTTTTTCCAGTATTTCATGGACTGGAGGAAAATGGTTTGGTGACCAGCACTGACTGTGGCCTGCAGTGTAAGTTAAACAACTATGGGGATTATTGTGGAATCAGATGGTACAGAAGATAAAGATTCTTCTACAGAAAACATGAGGCATATAGAGTGTGGAGGTATAACTCACAGGCATTACATGGAGATGAGTGGTAATTTCAAACCCCGAAGAAAAGGCCCCAGTATCTGTTGAACAGGTGGCTTTTCTTGACATTCTGAAGACAAGAAAAGTCTTTTGGTACTGCTGGGATTCGAACCCCAGATTATCAGTCTAGTCACTATACTGACTCAGCTACCACAGAATTAAATGAAGCAATCAGAATATGATTAATTTAAATTTAAGGGTGAAAGGAATAAAAGTGTGGAAAGCTCTGCTGCCCCTTTTAAGCATGATATTCTTCTCAGTATTACTTAACAGTTCAGTTCCTACCTCACAGAGAACACACTTTGTCTGCATTTCAAAGAACAGTTAGTTGATTGTGGTTTACCAAAATAACAGCTCTTGATTCTGAGAATCATATAAACCACACAAACATATCCTGTGGACAAAATGTAGAGTCTCTGAACATTACAGTATGTGCAACGTTAACAGTGATCACTGAACATTGAAGAGCCGAAGGTTTTTGGTATACAGGGTGTCCCAGGAGGAAAGGACCTAACTTCGGGAGAGTGTTCCTTAGGTCAAACTATACCGATATAACCCAAAACACCTATATCCAAAGTTCAATGGTTACGGAGATATTGGC
>Ga0123352_10015020_pt1 | contig 12333 bp, 5 predicted proteins | sample TergutLab28metaG_FD_89700 | JGI IMG/M metagenome (GOLD analysis project Ga0123352, IMG submission 89700) | Labiotermes labralis P1 segment gut microbial communities from Petit-Saut dam, French Guiana - Lab288 P1 | ecosystem: Host-associated > Arthropoda: Insects > Digestive system > Gut ... | reverse complement strand
CAGGAGCACTAGACTGTATTTACAGCTTGTGGTATAATGCACCGACGATGCTACCGGCTGGTGACAGCTGGTGTCACCAGCCGGTAGCATCGTCGGTGCATTATACCACAAGCTGTAAATACAGTCTAGTGCTCCTGAGGATGGACGAAACTATCACCAGAAACATGTCGAGCTGATGGAAGTTATTATTAATAAACTGTCATTGTTGCATCTAGTTGGTTGTTTATATTATTGCTTCGTTAAGTATTTGTTGCTCCGAGGATCAGAAGCAGGAGCATTGATTTGTGGTTGGAATGACCCTCCACACGTGTGAGGAACAGGAATGAGCTGGCAGTTAGTCAGGAAATAAGACTGTCACTGGCAGAAGGCGTTCGTACATAATTCGTCGGGCCAGTTTGTGTGGAACATGTATAATTGTAGTACTCTTATGCATCATTAATGACAGAACGTCGCTGGCGACTGCAGCGGAAGGGAGGACTGACTGCCATTATTCTGAGGATAGTTGCGTAATGTTTTGTGTGTCGTGATAGACCGATTTTTAAAAACGTGCTTCTGTGTTCCATATTTTTAAACAACCTACAAAATGCACTAATTATATTACAATAAAATAGATCATAGCACACAAGTCATGTCAGGTGCCGAAAGAAAGTAGGAGTTCGCAACTGATATGAAGTGTGTTTGTAATTTAATTAGTGCAATTTTGTTGGTTTTTTAAATGTGTAACGTAGGAAAGTGCACGTACGGTATTAATCACCAAAAATTGACGCGTTTCTGTAGTGCAGCATCGTTACAAACGAACGATAATAAGTTTGCGAGTGAAGTGACTTTGAACCTACAGACTTTATACCATGTGACTTCGCGCCACGAAAATCTGCGTAAAGGGTTTGTTTCCACTCTACTTACAGGAGATGGTAAGCCTGGTGTTGTTGGCGTGATACAGTCGCGAATAATGAGTTAGACTCCAATGATCTGCGGAGTATAAGTTATTTTATAAACGAAAAGCCTTCCTTCTGTCTCTTAGTTCCGCTTCGTGTTCCATTTTTAGGCGTGGTCGCATAGTCGCGAAAAGCACCTCCTAACTCCGTCGTGCCCGTCCGTCTGTCTGCATGTATCGGCTCTGCGGTTCCCACTTGTTGGGTTTCCGTGAAATTTGATGTTTGGAACCTCGACGAAAATCTGTCGAAAATATCCACTTTGGTTAAAATCAGGCACTTTGCATGAAGACCTAAGTGCGTGTTATTATTGCCGGCTACATTAAAAGCCTGTGTTCAGTTTTAATGGCATCGGGCTCGTAGGATAGCCGAGGAAGTGTCAGCATTCCGCGAAAGGTCCTCAATGTAACATTGTACGTATATTGCCTATCCTGTTAGGTCCACATGTAACGTAATTTTTGTTCGGGTGTGTCTGAGGTGATACTCGTACCGCTTGTACATTGGAATTGCGAGTTCGAATCCCGTCCAAGGCATGACAGAATGGCTGCGGTCTACTGCAATGTGTTGTGTACACAGACTGCTTTTTCCTCATCCACCTACAGAAGCTGAACCAAATATTTTGCAGATTCAAAGTGTAGGAATTAATTTTTATTCGGAAGAGGCCAGAAGTACTTTCGCATAAGGCCTGTAGACGAAGAAGAATGTTTCGGTACTGTGTTCAGACGAGCTGGTGCTGGGCGTCTGAATGTTAACGGAATGCCGTTTCTTGCTTTATTACATCATGACTGGCGTAAATTTTGCGAGAAATATTGTTGCATAATTCTCACTATCAATTTCACTCGGAGACTTACTTTATTATCCAACTACTGCACAATATATAATATGTAGGTACAATTAAAATTACTAAATATTTAAAAGTGCTCCAAATTGTTTCGGATCACAGAGGAACCATCATCAGGGAGCCTTGTACAGTGCTTGGCTAAAAATTACAAGAATGATACTATTGTGTCCGTTGACATGGACAAGGCCGGTGTCGGACACAATAGAATCATTCTTGTAATTTTTAGCCAAGCACTATACAAGGCTCCCTGATGATGGATCCTCTGTGATCCGAAACAGGTTGTAGCATTTTTAAATATTTTATAATTTTAATTGTATCTACGTATTATATATTGTGCATTAGTTGGATAGTAAAGCGTTTAATTATCATTGATGCACGGTGCAAACAAGAAGATTCACTCGGAGACGTTTGTAATAACCTATCATTAGTGCATTCTGTGAATGTTAATGTGTTGATTCCTAGTGGCGCTGCTGGGATTTACTGATATATATATATATATATATATATATATATATATATATATATATATATAAAAATTATAGTTGTATTCCTTTATGAAAGTCGTTTCAGTGTCTCTGCGTGTTTTAAATCTAAACCGAACGTCGTCTCCGTGTAGAATAATCGTTGACCTTGAGGTAACAGCGCCAGTGCTGGGAATGTATAACCACTTCACGTGTTACCAATGTAATTGCAAGTTCACGTTCACGCGTACTGATTGGTGTTGCAGGAAGCAGATGAATTTCGAGGACGTGGCATTGAGTTTAAACTATCGTCCTGTCTTGTTTATTCAATGAACATACTCCGACGGCTCTGAGTTTAGATTTACGTATTGTGTAGTTGATACTACTGGATTGTAAATTTGCTCTAGTGGCGAATTTTCATCAGCGTTACTATTCTTGGCATACCAACGTTCTTCTTTCTACCATGTTCATAGCGGCCCTGGGGTCCACGGAACCTGCAGGGCAAGCGTCAGAGACTAATTTGTCTGATATAAAGACACTTTCAGCGTGAAACTGGTTATGCGCCCACGTGGAGCAGGGAGGTTACGTATGGTCAGAGCTGAAGATTATTCATATCCGTGCATTAATGAACAGTTTAACAGATAATACAAACGAATGCACAAGTACTAAAATATATAATTCCACATAAATTCACTAATACTCTGATAGGTTTCGAGCTTCTTAGATCATCCTCAGGGAGTCTTATATCAAACAAGCATATTTAAAACACAGATTAGTTAAACAGATGGACTTCTTTCTTATAATAAACCAGCTAGATGCACTAGTTTCTGCAATTTATTTTTGGAATAAAACTCTACATGTTTCGGACAGTCCCTCTGTCCACCATCAGGAGTTTTTCACTGTACACACAGCAATGGTATATGTCATACAGGTTTGCTAACAGCTTGCGAACAGGATCAGGACGGAACTGCAGTTCCGCCCCGATCCTAATGATGGACAGAGAAACTGTCCGAAACATGTAGAGTTTTATTCCGAAAATAAATTTGAGAAATTAGTGCATCTATTTGGTTTTATTATAAGAATTTATCACGATGCACGTTCACCTGAACGACAGATGAACTGCTCTTTTACATATGCTTGTTTGATATAAGACTCCCTCAGGATGATCTAAGACGATTGAAATATGTCAGAGTATTAGCGGACTGTGTGTGAAAGTGTTTAATTTAATACTTGTGCTTTTGTTGGCAATGTCTATTAAACATGTACAGAGTCCTACCTCCTCTTTGTCACGCACACTTAACGCGCGATGCTTAGAATACGGATAACTTTAGCTTGCTAGAGTGTTAATGGCATTTTATTAGGTTGGGACTTGCTTGATAATCTGTAGGCAACGTTATGAAGATGCGGAACGTGGTCCTAATTTGTTTTAAGCGGATTGTTTTCCTGCTGTGGGAGAGAGATCATTAGTCTGAGTAATAAGCTTACGTACTAAATCCACAGTAATTTTAAACACTTAAGTAAGAATTTATAGGCGATGTGCTAGTAGGAAAGTCTTATGTTTAAATAAACATTTACCCTTGTAGAAGGTCGTGTTACCTCGGTCATTAAACGTACAGAATTCATCCCGGGTGTAAGGTCGAGAGATGTTTCTCTTTTCCGCCATGTTTAGTGGATGGCGGGATAAGGACCGTAGCAAGTCGCCGATGACCATCTACGTGTACAGTTCGGATGGGTTCAGTTGTATAAACTGTGGAAAGGAGGGAAAACTGAAGGAAATTTCATGAAAACGAGTTTGCGGAATTGGGGGCACTGTACTTTGCACGGCGCAGACATTTGGACGCAAGTCACGTGTGTTGATGAATTGTAGTAGGCACATGTTTTATGTGTTTGGTCCTATGCTTATGGCAACGCATGTTCGTATTATGATACAAACGCGTAATTAGAATGATTACATCTGCAAATTCTGTGGGATAAATTCTTGTTTCAGATAGAATATTATCGGCTATGCGGTTCTCAGTCTTTTTTTTTTTCTGCCGCAACCCACCTGAAGAATGGCGTCCACGTACTTGGCACCCGTTCGTGGGAAAACCAAAATTTTAATTGTTTAAAAATAAATTAACGTAAATGATATCTTCTTGTTATTAAAAATTGCTTGTTGCAGTAATATGCAGGTGGGCTTTATATCAGTTTTGTCGCTTCGAGCGCTATGCGGGTGTTCGACTGCACATGACGCGCGCGCGCACGACCCCGAACGGTTCTCCCTTTCTATCCAAATGCGAGTGTGAGGTTATGGCGTTAGGCGATCGACAGTGCCTTGATAATTTTAGTACTGGGGTAGTGAATATCGTTGTAGATGTTCAGATTTTTCGCGACACACCTAGTGGCTGCTGTCGCGACACAGTTTGAGAAGCGCTGCTTTAGAACATAGGTCGTCATCCTTATCCGTCTGGTGCCCCGCTGGTCAGTTTGTTAATCATAATCAGTTTTCCACGGTAAAATAGAACCTTTATTTTTTCCACTCTCAGTGATCGCTAAAGCATTTTTCGTATTTCTGGACCAAACTTCCGACCTGCTTTAAAATCCAATTTCAAACGAAATCATATATCCGTCTGTCACACTTGCATGACGTTCACCGTGTATTCAGCATAGCTCTTGATAGCTAACTAACAAACTAATTACATGGAATAGAGTTCGTCAGGAGGCTAACTGGTCCTCAGCTAGTTAAGAAACTCCTCACATTTTACGGAAACCGAAGGTTCGTCACCGCATTCACAGGCGCACGCCACCTGTTCCTATCCTCTGCAAGACCAATCCCACTTGTTGAATATCCATTTTAATATTATCTTCTCATCTACGCTTGAGTGTTGTGTTTTTCGGTTAAGTTTTTCCATTAAACCGTACGAGCATCTCTCTCATCTCCCTTACGTGCTACGTGCTCCGCCCATCTCATTCTTCTTGATTTGATCACCCGAATAGTACGTGGTGAGTAGTACAGGCCAGATCCTCCTTATGCAGTCTTCTCCACTTCCCTGTCATCTCATCCATCTTAAGCACAAGAATCTTCTTCAGGACCCTGTTCTAGAACATCCTCAGCCTGTGTTTCTCCTTCAGTGTGAGAGACCAAGTTTCCAAGCCTAGCTCCGGATAACCCACTCTAATAGAGAAGTGGCGGCTGCGTGGAATTTGGACAACATGTCTTCTTGGGCTTGGAACTCCTTCAGCTGTGTGGAATATGTCAGTTCCAAATTTTGTCTATACACCCATTTTTCCGTGCGTGCTGGATATTCAAGTTACAGAGAGCACTCTCGTTGTATGGGAGGGTTTTCCGATGATGAGATGAGTCCACCGCACAGCTGCCCCTTGACGTTGAATACACGGGAGGGGCGATGTGCACTTTGTCAGGGATGGAACAGCTAATCTGACCTGAAATGACTGCCATGTTGTTAAGAGGTTTCATTAGACGGACGCTCGTAAAATAAGGGTGGCGCACGTACGTGGTTAATCAGATTGTCAGGTATAGTCAGTTGCTGACCGACTTTGATACATCTAGTTACAGTTTATGGAGTAATACTGTAAATGCCTTCTCGTTTCGGATGAACAGTAAACTAAAATTGAGTTCGCTGAAAGTTAAATAGGACAAACTTTTAAGGGAGAGCCCATGATAAAGTACCCGTGACTAGATTGTGACACCAGAACCGTCCCGAAACTGTGGAAGCTTATGATGTCTTGGCGCTTTTGACCCGAATTTAATCCTGCGCGTGTTCGCGATCTGCTCTTGCAGAATCCTCTTTACAAGATTTCTCGGGTATAAACGCTCGACAAAATGGAGGTTGACTCATTCGTTCCTGTGCATGAGCCTTTTCACTGCACGCGTTAAAAGTCGTGCAAATATCCTATCCATTTACACGTTCCTTAAAAGGCATCCAAGTAATTAGTAGGTTCTTTCCCAACCTGCACACTGGGCGGTCACTTACAGAGAATACTATATCAGATGCTGTATTAATACAATTTGACCTCCTGATGATGAGCACAGAGCTGCTCGAAACATGTCGATTATAATAATAATAAACGTATTAAATAACGTAAGTGTGCATCAAGTTGGTTCATTTACCCAGAGTCATTTGTGGGTGTTGATAGTAGGGGCAATTTTTTTTGTACTAACTGTTAGGCCGATACGCTTCTTATTTGGCTGTCTCTGGCTTTCACTCGGTTTTTGTGCATTCCTTTTCTGGCACGCATATGCGACCGTCGTCTATTAACGACTCGTCCAAGGACGAGCGCCAAAGGTCTTCAGGTGACTTCACTATGTTCTGTGGCTGGGGTTAGAAGGAGACTCCAGGAACGGACTACAGTACAAGGAAACCAGTCACGCCGATTGTAGTATGACAGTCCGTGAGCCTCGATAGTCTTCGTCGCGGATTGCCGCTGCGCCGTGTGGAGATAGCCGAGTGTTCCATGCATTAACTCCGCGCAAATAGAAAATCCGTATTCTTTCGTTGTTCTTTCTTTCATCTGTACTGCAGAGAACTCATCTCAGCTGGTCGCATAATGCCTTTTTTGTTTGACATCACTGCAAAGAAAAATATTATTTCTCAACGTTCTTCTCGGATTAGTCTGCGTATGTCCTATCATCTAGCCGTTCTCATGGTATATAAAGTCCAGCGAAGATTGAGATTCTCGTCTTCGACGTGGGAGATGGTTAACGTTAAACTATCAGCCTTCTCTGGCGACGATGCATGCGGCCGCTTCTCTAACTAGAATAGTGTCTACGTAAGTGTGAAATTTTACGAAGTAGGTTCTGGTTTTGGGTCTTGTACTTTGCGAGGGAATGGTGAGCTTGTGGCCGCCATATTGTCCTGCGATATCGTATTCTATACGTAACCCTTAATTGATGAAACACTGAAGCCAAAATTTGTCTGTTTCCTGCCAGGAAAGTGCTTTGTAGTTTGTTTAGTGCTAGATAAACCACAGCAGTTCCGTTGACTTTATCATTTGCCGATGACAAGTAACCTGAAATAATGTGTGCAGATAGGCTTGTGTAACCTGTTTAACTATGCAAAGGGCATGTTAATGAATTTTTCTGATTAAAATGCGTTACAAATAAATGGATGTTACAGTAACATAGACGTGTATACTTCCAGATGAATGAGGTGTTCCTATATGTCACCAAGAGAAACTTCAGTGTATCCCTCGCGGAGACAAACTGCAAACTCGCGACGTACAAGCACTTATGCACGGAACGTACAGCTTCTGCTCTTTGTCGTGTCTGTAATTTGCATCATCTTGGGCCCCTTGAGGCTCTTGATGAGACTTTTGTGGATCGCAGTGTGCTCGGCTCTGCAGGTTTTCTTATATAAACTCCGGGCCGAATAAGGACGGAAGAATATGACGAGCCTGAACTAGATATCCCTGTCGGCCCTGGGCGCAGCGTCGGTCGTAGAATGCGGGGGAATGAAGAGTCGTGTGATCTTTTGGGCTCGGGTTCCCCTTGATGCACCAAGTATTTATACTCTCATATTCTCCTGTCGTTTCTTATTGTTGACCCGTAATCAACTTCCAGTGGTTCGAGTTCATTCTTCATTCATCATCATCATCATACTTTGAAGTAGTTGTGGGTGTGAAATCAGTCTTGTACCCTGAGCTTCACTTTGTACGAGGTTCGCAGATTACCTACGGATTTCTCGTCGCAAATTAGGGGATCCGAGGCTGTGCGTCTCTGCTTATGAGTATTTTATTTTCCTTGGGAGGGTTACCAGCCCGTCCGCAAAACCCCCATTCTTGGAGGACCAGTTTGTCTCTCCTAGTCTGACTTCTCTCACTACCAAATACAAACAAAACTGGATGAACCACCGTGGAAGAATGGATAACAACAGACTCCCGAAACACGCCCTCAACTACAAACCCCAAGGACGAAGAGATCGTAGACGCCCCAGGAAAAGATGGCAACGCTTCGATGCCGGAACAGGTCAAACGACCTAATTCATGGAGGAAGGTGATGATGATGATGAAATTAGGGGATGGAATTCTTATCGCTAGCTCCATAGTTCCTTCAATAGAAAAGACAGATTTTGCACTTTTTAGTGTCAGTTTTTCCCCCAGCGATTAGTGGAAAGACAGCAGACGAGTATACGAGTCTCCTGCAGACTGAACGACATACTGTTTGGTTATTGTACATGCAGCAGTACATATTTCTGATATTCTTGGCAAAGATTCGGTCAGTGCAATTAACTGGACAAGCGAAGCGAAGTCCATTATATAATCCCTCGCACTCGACGCGAGTACAGCGAAGAGCAGAAGTATTCAGCAGGTGAAGCAGACGTGTAAAACGTCCTGGCCAAGGCGGGACGTACCGTGCCTTTCGGTTCATTCAGCATAGTAGCATGCATCAGCAGTGTGCCAGGCCACATGATTATTTTTTCTGTTATGGTATTAGATCCTTACTTCATATTTATGTTATCTTTATTTCATATTTATGTACATGCATAATAACCACTGCCACCGGGTGACAGCCCACTTGCATTCATATATATATATATATATATATATATCGCTCACCTGGCTATTAATTTTGTTTTTGTTCTCGTGTATAGAGGTCACTCCTGGGGAATGCTTATAAATTGTCGGCACTTTCGTACAGGAATTGGAAATTTCCAACCGAAATAGAAACATTTTATCCGCTCCGTTGTCTGAGAAGGCCATTTGGATTATGACTGTACAACAGGGGTGACCACAGGGTTGCTCACGGGACGTATGCTGCTCGCGCAGTTGCCTCTAAAAACAGCATTTAGATGGATTGCTTGCACACGGGGCTGACCGTGAACAGAGTTTTAAAAGGTTTTGTAAAGAAACGAGACTCATAGCTAACTGAAACGAAGGGATTGTAGTGGGATGGACAGGAAAAAGAAGCCATTAAATAAGGCAGGTATGTTTTGTTTTATTAACCTTTAGACCCCTAACGTCAACTATAGTTGACGTACCGCACCGCTAACCTCCAAAGTTGCATTTTATATATTTATTCAACAAATATAGGTACTGAATATTTTAAACATGGTGTATACTCTCCGTTTTTTTTCTCTTCAAAATGCGGTTTGTTTCATAATTCTAACTTATTTGGTTCCTGTATTATTCACATTTTATGTACAGGTGTGCTAAAATTTAAAACAATAATTCCGGCGCCAAAAGGTTTGCATGGTTCTTGCCTAAGTTGCCTCCTAAAGTGCGGCTTCCGAAGCTCGTATCATTGGCCTCCCCTGTTAAAGTGTGTGACGTTTCTGCCGTTGATCAAGACAGTTTATCGTATTTCCCTGAGGTACCTAGGCTGATGCTGAAGTGCGAAATAAGTTGACCATGGCCATTCATCAGCATGTCGGTGACTCACACGACGGTCCGCCTACTAACACTGACAAGGAATTTTCCCGTTGCATGTAGACAAAGGTAAAGTAGTGTGCATTAATTTTGTTCACTCACTTCCCGAAATTGTGCAGTTCACATTACACCGGCAGTTACTTCAACACTCCGTTTTTCAAATAGAATTAGTCCGTAAATTTTAAGCGTTACAGGTATTGCGAAATTAGCAGTAATTTTACGTGTCGGTGTGTAAGTCCATTTGTCCTTGTGGTAAATTAAGATACCACGCCGTGACGGCATATGCGGTAGTGGAAGTATGGCCTCACTAATTTGTAACCTCGGTGCTGGGTGGAGATGTATGGTAAGCTTGACGATCCGGCCGCTTTAGCCCTGAGGAAAGAGATCCCCGGTACGCATTGAATAGGTTGGGCTTCGGAGCCCGACTGGATGCTGTGGAGAAAAGCAACATATGCTGCATGTTTCGGGAGTCGAACCACGATTCCTCGGTTCCGTACCGTACAGCCTAGTCATTATCGCGACTGAACTACACACACACACACACACACACACACACACACACACACACACACACAGTGTGACACCGCCAGAGGATTCCAGTAAGCTCGGGACGTTTTGTTTGATTATTCTGAGTAACAGCCATCTTTTACAGGGTAAGCGTTCATCCTAAGGTGGTGCTCGCATTTTCTGTGTTCATTTTAGGCGCGTTCGCAGAATTGCGGGAAGGGACTCTTAGCTTCGCCTGTCTGTCTGTCTGTCCGACGGCCGTCCGCATGGAACAGCTGGGCCCCCTCTGGACGGATTTTCGTGAAATTTTATATTTGAATATCATTCGAAAACCTGTTGAGAAAATTCACGTTTCTTTCAAAACTGACAAGCAAAACGGGTACTTTACATGAAGACATTTTTGGTCATATCTCACTCAGAACTTCTTAGAACGAGAAATGTTATAGACAGTAGTTGTAGATTAAATCAGTACACCAATTTTGTGTTCAATAACTTTTTTTTTCGGAAATCTTGCCGTTTGTGTGATAGTGGAAAAATATTGTAGAACTGGATAGGCCAGGGATTACAGTATGGTGCCTGCGCATTGCATGCTGGATAACGAAGGCTATAAACACACACACACACGCAATGTTTAATGCTTTTTGATTTTCCACTGCAACAGTGGTTCGACGAACGCCCTTTAGTGTTAGGTTATGCGTACATTGCTTTTAAACTTCGTTCCAGAGATTGTGTCAGCGCTGTTTTCTTTCTTTCCTTATGTGTAGGTAAAGGTAAAGCAGTCCCGTTACAGGCCTGGAGTGGCCCAGAGGGTTCCAGGAAGTTAAGGCACAGGATGGTAGTAAGGTTGTCAGCCCTGCGCACCGGCCGCCTTTACCCCCAGGAAACGCTTCCGGTACTCATTTCTGTTAGAGGCTGAGTCGACCCCAGGTCCATAGTGCGATCGGAAGGATTATGTCAATGATACCATCTGGAATCGAACCAGCGACCCTCCGATTTGTAGCACAGCACCTTAACCACTGTGCCACCGCGGTTCCCCCTTATGTGTAGAGAATGTTAAATTTATCGGAGATTTTGTTCGGCATACTAGTTGTTCTGCACAGAAAGAAAGACGAATTAAGTACAGAACGATAATTTAACCATCTGACGTTTCCACCCCACGATATGGCACGAGCCGTATTTTTTCTGTCGTCCGATTGTTTCCGTTGTATAAAACACTAGCAACTCCATTCCGCGGTACGGGGTCTAGTTTCAAAACCTCTTGAAGTTTTCTTCTTTCTAAGTGGCATCTTGTAGAGATCCGTCTTGTTCCGTTCCCTTGTTGATGTCACGTGACAGCCATCTCAGACATCTGCTGTTAGCTAACTTCCTCCACGGCGAAGTAAGAAGGAGAAGGCGGTGCTGGAGGGGGTTCTGGGGATAAGAAGGAGAAGTAAATGGATACAAGTATCAGTGCAATCTTGGATGAATTCTGTGAATAGTATGTGCACAGCCCAGTTACTGTCAACCTTGGGTGTGGTTAGGGTTGCTGAAACTGGTATTGAGTGCGACTGCTTGGGGATTAATTTTATAATAAAACCGTGCCCAATACAAAGTGGCGGAAATCCGAATAACAGGACAGAATCCCGTGTTCTGGACGGAGGGAATTCTTACCTACTTCTTCAGATTTCGTAAGTTGCAGACTGTTTGATCTGTTCTCCATACTCGTACTTTGAAGTCGAGGTTCACGTTGGTCTCTTCTTTACGAAACCTGTATTATGTCACTATGTTTTACCAAAGAGAAAACGAAAAGGAATTTATTATTATTACTGTTATTATTGTTACTTACTTAATTCTTCTTCTTCTTCTTCTTGTTCCAATGGCGCTACAGCCCGGGGTGGGCCTCGGCCTCCTTCAAGAGTTTCCTCCATCCTTTCCGGTTTCGGGCGGCTACTGTCCAATTTCTACATCCTAGCTTTGCTACATCTTCCTTCTCCAATATTTTCTATTCCGTGTCCTGCCTAGTTGTCGTCCTTCCAGCAGTCCTGTTTTTCCTCTAGTAGTTTTCGTAACAAGAAATTTTTTCCAAGGTCGGAGAGTCAGTCCGACGCTCCACCCCCAACCTGGAGGACCAGGGTGCCTCTCTTAGTCTGACCCCTACCCTTCGACCTGTCCGCCAAGGGTGACCCTACCAGTAGCTACGCTACCGGCGGCATAGCTCTCCGGGTCATTGGGGTACTCGAGCTCCCCT
>Ga0123352_10015019_pt1 | contig 12333 bp, 8 predicted proteins | sample TergutLab28metaG_FD_89700 | JGI IMG/M metagenome (GOLD analysis project Ga0123352, IMG submission 89700) | Labiotermes labralis P1 segment gut microbial communities from Petit-Saut dam, French Guiana - Lab288 P1 | ecosystem: Host-associated > Arthropoda: Insects > Digestive system > Gut ... | reverse complement strand
GGTTCTTGGTGGGGAAACCGGAGGGAAGGAGACCACTGGGGAGACCTAGGCGTAGATGGGTGGATAATATTAGGATGGATCTCCAGGAGGTGGGATGTGGGTATATGGACTGGATTGGGCTGGACCAGGATAGGGACAGGTGGCGGACGCCTGTGTGTGCGGTAATGAACCTTCTGGTTCCGTGAAATGCGGAGAATTTCTTGACTAGCTGCAAACCAGTTAGCTTCTCAAGAAGGACTCTGCACCATGGAGTAAGTAAGTAAGTAAGTATTCTATACAATATACAAATAAGAATTCTGTGCTAAAATGGATTCTTGGAACCTTAGCCTATTGTATTTTAAGGAAGAAGTATCAAATTTTCTGCGTAAAACCCCCCACAGAAAAATGTTTATGTACAAAATGCGAATACCAGCATTACAGATTAGTGTTTTTGTGGCATCACAATACCATTTACCCAAAATAAGTGTAATGCAACATTGAGGCGCGTTTTTTTACTTTCACAGCCATAGCTGTCGGCTTATTTTGTACCGTCGTAATGTACTTTATGCGTCTTATGCATATGAAGTACTTTATCATCATCGTCATCATCATCCTCCTTCACTATTTAGGCCATAATGAAACTGATTCGACCTCGTCTCAATAGTTCCTTCAGAGTTTTCCCAAGTCATCTTCTTCCATTTGGTCTATAATTCAGCATTATTTTGCATCCTGTTGTTGTTCATTCTTGTTACACGTCGTAGCCATTGTGATTTGTACCTTCTTCCTTTACCGTCAAATGGTGCTACTTTCAAATCTTCAAAAATTTCTTCGTTCCTTTTGTAGTCAAAAGTATGAATTTCGCTGTTCTTTCGAAAAATTACATCTCAATTGATGTCAATCGTTTTTATCCCTTTCCCTTTGGGCCCAATTTTCGCTTCCATATAGAAGAATGCGTGGAGCCAGTGCGTTATATGCTTTTATTCTTGAAGATTTCTGAACCAAATTTGTTTTAAATGTGTTATTTAAAATTACCTGTATTTGAGCAAAATTTTCGCGTTTTTTGTTGAATATCTTTTTCATTTTCATAGGAAATTTCTCAACCGAGATATATAAAGTTTTTACTTGTTATAAATATTTGTTCTTCACAGTGATTTTACGTCTTACATTATAACTTGTATTTGAAATACATATTAGTGAGACCAGTATAAAAGGCTTCGATGTAATAATTAAAGTTAGATTATTATTTTTAAAACCAGGGTGCACCAAAATAAGTGATTATGACGTAGATACGAAGGAATTTAAGGAGATCCATCAACATCCCTTGAAGTTCCTAAAATAAAATAAAATCTTCTTTTTACACCTATATAGTTGTCATATATATTTATAGTTTTTGTTGTATGAAATTTGGCGATATAATAAAAAAAATCCTGGCACTGTACTAAGAAAATATAAACTGGATATTTGGGAGTTCTACATGTGTATTGCGAGAAACGAAGGTAGAGTGACCAAAGGACTGGAGCTGGGAGGTAACCTACATTTCGTTCTGACGCTCCCACTGTGCGATAAAATCTCTTTCTATCCAAGTTCAGAGTAGGGAGGTAGCTATGTAAGCCTCAATAACTTACACACTGCTAGTCTTTACAGTAGGCCTACGTTTTTCTCTTACTGGTACACGGCTTTGTACCTACAGAATTGTTTATGCTCTGCCACAACAAACAATCAAAAAATTAACATTAGAGATTATTTGGCATCGAAAAACATGTAGAATGTAAAAGTGTTTGATATTATTATCCAGACCAATACATACAAAAACGATTATATGTATATATATATAAACAATATTTTATACATCGTAAGTGCTCCTACATGTTTCGATGCATCTGCATCATCTTCAGCGAGTCTTAATCTTCTACTTTACAAAAGTTATAAAAATCATTAAGGTTACAAACTCAATAAAATCAGTAGATTAAAATGTTTAAGTGATTGTTATAGTTGATGATAAAGTACAATCTATGAAACATTGTGAGCTGTGTCAACTGTTATAATTACAGCACACGGAAATTGTTAGCTTGGTGGTTGTGTATACAGTCTGCGCTGTCTTACAGGTGTAATCCCTATGTTGGTGTTTCCTGTATGCGCGAATGATGAGATGATGATGAAGATAACACGGGTGTGTCGCAAAATGTAGGATTATTGACGATATATAACATAATGTTTATATATGTATATATTGTGAATTGTTGGTCTGGATAATGAACTGTACAAGATGTACGGTACATAAGAGTTACATCAAAATAAAAATTGTATTATGTATCTGCACAAAGATAAATTTTATATTGCTCGTGTAAAAAGTATGTACGATTTTCTGACAATCACAGGACATTTCTGACAATCACAGAACATTTTCTGACAATCACAGTACATTATCTGACAATCACAGTACTTTATCTGACAATCACAGTACATTATCTGACGATCACAGTACATTTTCTGACGATCACAGTACATTATTTGACAATAACAGTACATTATCTGACAATCACAGTACATTATCTGGCAATCACAGTATATTTTGTAACAATCACAGTACATTTTCTGACGATCACAGTACATTTTCTGACGATCACAGTACATTATCTGACAATCACAGTACTTTTATGACAATCACAGCACATTTTCTGACAATCACAGTACATTTTCTGACGATCAAAGTACATTTTGTACATTTTCTTACGATCACAGTACATTTTCTGATGATCACAGTACATTATCTGGCAATCACAGTACTTTTATCACAATCACTGTATATTTTCTGATCATCACAGTACATTTTCTGACGATCATAGTACATTATCTGACAATCACAGTACATTTTATGACAATCACAGTACATTCTCCGACAATCACAGTACATTTTCTGGCGATCACAGTACATTTTCTGACGATCACAATATATTATCTGACAATCGCACTACATTATCTGACAATCACAGTACTTTTATAGCAATCACAGTACATTTTCTGACGATCACAGTATATTTTCCGATGATCACAGTACATTTTCTGACGATCACAGTACATTTTCTGACGATCACAGTACATTATCTGACAATCACAGTACATTTTCTGACGATCACAGTACATTTTCTGACGATCACAGTACATTTTCTGACGACCACAGTACATTTTCTGACGATCACAGTACATTATCTGACAATCACAGTATATTATCTGACAATCACAGTACATTATCTGACAATCACAGTACATTTTCTGACAATCACAGTACATTTTATGACAATCACAGAACATTTTATGACGATCACAATACAATTTTTGACGATCACAGTACATTTTCTGACGATCACAGTACATTTTCGGACGATCACATTACATTTTCTGACAATCACAGTACATTATCTGACGATCACATTACATTATCTGACAATCACAGTACATTATCTGACGATCACAGTACATTATCTGACAATCACAGTACATTTTCTGACAATCACAATATATACAAATTATGTTTTAAATCAGTTGAAATTCATCACGTAAAAACGGTAAATATTTGATATCATGACTCTGTGTGTTGATTCCGATGCCAGTACAGTCTAAGGCGTAGGTCTGCGGTTGCTTGAAATTTGAGATCGCATTATCGAATCTAGCTGAGGGTATGGATGTTTGTTTTGTCGGTACGGCGGCCACTGCGACGGGCGGAGTCCTACCGGGTGTGTCTAATTGTGTGTGATCTAGAAACTTCGAAACGAGACGACTTAGTCACGACTTAGACTGCAGCGACATAAATAAATAAATAAAATTCTGTGTCCGTAACTTTGAGGTGAGCCATCCTCTTTGGGTTAATTCAATCATAAAATCATAAAATATTCAGTAGACATACAGTCAGAACACAACTATATTAACAACAAGCTGTACATTAAATATCAACTACATGTTTCGGCTACTAATTGATCATCATCAATTTGTATTCAACTTATCAGTTAACTATAAAATATATGCAGTGTACTGTGGGTGGGGGGGGGACGAGATCTCGTTTACAGTAGTTGGTGGCATTGATTCAAACTTAATAGGTCGGTTACAATAGCTGATACCAATATACTATATTCTGACATCCTAAACGATGGATAATGTTCATAAGCCAAAGTATGTTACACTCGATTGTAACTTCAGATCGCACTGTGATGGACGGTTAACTAGTAGGCTCTGTTGCGTTGTGTATAATATCATGGTAATGTGGTAACTGGCTATAGTTGTAGTAGTATTAATATCGGTGGATTGATATCGCTGGGGGCGAAGATTGTAGCCTAGGTGGGGTTTCTTTGTAGCTATGGGCGTTGTGCTTTTAGAGATCACTCCGTGTGGAAAGGGGGGGGGGGGTGAGTGGTATATGTCAAGTTCGCCTCCCTATAATCCATTGAGCTGTGGCGGTATGGTACAATTATCTGTGAAATAAATATCAACTTTATGGATATATATATATTGGTCTATGGACTATAGATTTTTTTACACGAGATGGGTGCACTAAGTGGAAATAATTACTCACGTGTAGGTGGACCCACCTACACGTGAGTAATTATAGGGAGGCGAAGTTGACATATAACCCCCCCCCCTTTCTACACGGAGTGATCTCTATAAACAATACGCCCACAGCTACAAAGAAACCCCACCTACGCTACAGCGATACCAAGCCACCGATGTTAATACTGCTACAATTATAGCCAGTTACCACATTACCATGACATTACACACAACGCAACAGAGCCTACTGGTTAAACTCTCCATCACAGTGTGATCTGAAGTTATAATCGTGTGTAACATACTTTGGCTTATGAACATTATCCGTCGTTTAGTATGTCAGAATATAGTATATTGGTATCAGCTATTGTAACCGAACTATTAAGTTTGAATCAATGCCACCAACTACCGTAAACGAGATCTCGTCCCCCCCCCCCACCCACAGTACACCGCATATAATGTATAGTTAATTGATAAGTTGAATACAAACTGATGATGGCCAATTAGTAGCCGAAACATGTAGTTTATATTCATCTTAGTAATTAACCAACTTTATGCACAAACGTTTTGTCTCACAATATGTTTATTTCGTTGATGATGAGCACCTGTGCTCGAAACATGTAGAGGCTAAGAAATAAACATACTGTAAAACAAAAATATTGTGCATCTAGTTGGTTAATTATTAAGATAAATATACTGATGCAGGCAAAAAAAACATACAAAAATGTAGTTGATACTTAATGTACCACTTGTTATTAATATATTTGTGTTCTGACTCTATGTCTACTAGACATTTTATGATGTTATGATCTAAGTCCTATTTTTCTTTAATTATCAGGCATTCAGATTACATCTGTATGGCTTCGAAATATATTTAGATCTTTAATATATCTCGAACTTTCTAGCTTCGCCGTATTTCTTGCAGTTATTTCGTAAGCAGCACTATTTTCGGGAAAATGTGTTTGGTATAAAATATGTGTTCTTATTTTTTCCACAGCTGTGTTATGGGGGCTTTTATTAAACCCCCCAAAAAATTAAACGAGATTTCTTCAGTAATTTATGTTGTTTTCAACGTAAAAATATCTATTATTTTTGTTAGTTTCAAACTATAGTTGAATTTTATGTTCAGATTTTACTAAAATTTCTCATTAAACATGTTACGAAAATCTGTCTAGTTAGAGAGCCGATTTGCTACATGCGGACGGATAGACATACCGGGCATTTGTGCGCGAAGCTGAAGTCGGTTTTGCAAATATACTACTAAGCGTCTAAAACAGCTTAGACTTTTGTCCTTGTGCTTCATCATAAAGCATTGTTGCTTCCTGTAACGATTGTCGTACGCATTAGAAAACTTATAAATTGCAATAACTCGTATCCGCTCTTTACCCTTTTTTGTTTGTTTCGCTATATAACGTACGTAACGTATTTTACATGGTCCCTTTCATACAAACCCAGCGGAAACATTAAGTCAGGTGATCTTGTGTGCCGTGCAGTTGGACCATATTGATGTAACCATCGTTTCGGATATTTGCTGTTGAAATACATTCCGAGAGCAGTGAGATAAAGAGGAGAATCTTCAGTGTGCATGAAACACATGTGTACTGTATCGGAACATTTCATAGTCGTTTGGAAAGCTCCTGCGTAAAAACTTACGATAAACTACCCATGATAACATACATGGGATAATATGAAGACCTACCTTGTCTCTTATTATACATACTTACACATTGTTACTGGTATTGCTACGGAGTAATTTCACGTAGACAGACATCAGCTCACAAGTATCCATTGTAGTGGCTCATGAGGGCTTCACAAGTAAGTATAGGCGTCGTGTCTGAGGAGCTTCAGTGATAGGAGAAGAGACTTACTGGCACATTGTTGTAGAAACTACAATGGCAAACCTCTGATCTTATGCTATCAGAATTTGCAGTCCTGGAGGTGTGGAGAATAGAAGATTTTATGACCGAAGGCCAAGCAGAGAGTCGAACTAGCAGCAAACTCGGCTTCTCTCACTTTTCACGTGCTTGTCTCAGCATACGCGGTAACAATAATAATATAAACAGCCAACTAGATTCAACAATAATAATTTTATTAATAATTTCAATCAGCTCAACACGTTTCGGGCGATCATTTCGCCCATCCTCAGAAGCACTAGACCTTATTTACAGCTTGTTGTATAAAGCCTGCTGCCTGCTGGCAGGATGGACGGTACCTTATACCACAAGATGTAAACACAGTCTAGTGTTCCTGAGGATGGGCGAAATTATCCCCCGAAACGTGTTGAGGTGATTGAAATTATTAATAAAATTATTATTGTTGCATCTAGTTGGCAGTTTACATTGTTGTATCAATGATGCACAGTCACACAAACATCAAATATGCGGTAGCGTCTGTTTTCCGGCTGTGGTGTCGAGAGTAAATGCTCATATTCTTATTTAATTACTGATTACATTTACGTTAAATCGGTGGAATATAATCTCACTCTCGCCGTTTTCGTGATTTCTGGTTTTTAAAAAATAGTTCTTGTTGTATGATTTGTAGAAATAATGTACGTGAAAATGTTATAAAATTACGCCAGGACATAAATAGGCTGTAGCTTCTTCACTCTTAGCAACCTGTCATTCCAGCCTGAAGCACTTACGGCTGGATTCCAAAATCCTATCTCACATATTGAGGCAACAACGAGGTTTACTGCGTTATTACGACATGCCGCAGAGTGTCGGTTCCTTTTCTTAAAATGTGCCATATATTTTATAATTTTATCTTTTTCGGTTCAGGTTATATTCACGTTCTACACAAAGAATGTGCTAAAATTTAAGTATTCATAGACACTGCAAGATTTTCAGTAAAAAAGACAAGAAATGAATGTAAAATCAAAACTTTTTGCTGTACATCTGTTCTGGTTCTTGTACTGTATTTTGGAGACCGATAAATAACAGTGTATGTCACAAACCTTAATTCAAAAAGTGTCGATACATTTGCTTCCTGGTTTGTGTCTACACACATCTGCAGGTTAAATATAGGCATTTTCTCCTGCAGAAATGCAAACAGTGAAAGTGTATTTTTTAAATTTTCTGCAAAAAAGTTAGGTTTTACAATAGTGAAGTTTGTAGAGCTTGAAGGGTATTAATTTTAGGTACTAGATTTCCTTCGCTTTGGTTGTATCAGCAGTTGCTACAAGTGCCGAAATCGCGCGAAAATACAAAGAGATAACTGCGTATTGCGGTTTTACGAAAGAAACTTGGTGGCGGTGGGCAGAGTCGGTTTCGAATAGAGTCGAAGTTGAACCGATTAACAGATTCTCAGTTTATAACTGGTAACAGCAGTTTGTAGAGAGTGTTTGTATATGCACGGGGAAAATTTCAGTGTGGCTGCTTGCTATTGAAGCAGATGTGGGTTGACTGCAACAGGCGTCCATGCCAACCCTACAACGTCGACCAGACCCGCTGCACGGAAACTTACCATTTCTCAGCCGACAGTTCAGGAAACGGCCAGGAAGTGCTTGCAATTAAAGCGCCACATATTTTTCAGCTCTCCAGCAACTTAAACCAGACACCATTTAACTGGTGAAAGGATTAAGCGAAATTCCACTTGAACAGGGGGTACAATTTGTCTCATTTGGCTAAAGTAAACCATCCCACTGACGAAATAATAAACGTAACCGGATACAAATAATACTGATATTTTCCACGCTCCAATAAGAAGTAAATTAACATTTTCACAATAATACCATTCCAAATTGTTTCTCGTACAAAAGTAAAAAATACATTCAAATGGAGGGATTGACAAAGGAGAATTCTGTTTTCTCAAATATGTTTGAAATATACTAACATTTTATTAAACATAACAGAACAGTAAATTTACAAATGAAACACTAAATCTTAGGATTTTTTTTTAATTTTGAACCGACAAATATAACGTGCCTTCTGAATTTAATATTTGCTGCATATGGATGTTTTAAAATTTAGAACATAAATTCGAAGTTAATAAAAATTTTGTGGACCGCAATGTAAACAAAAATAACAATATAAGCTCTTTCATTTTCAAAAGCAAACCATAACTCACTGTATCGTTTCCAACGACTTATGCTAATCCATCAGAATATAAACAAGTTTAAATTAATTACGTTTTTCATGGATTTATATGTCTTAAACTCCTCTGAAAAAGAGGTATAAATGTAAATAAACCAAAACACGCTCTTCAACAATCAGCATCGCATTAATACCATGAAAGTCTTAAATAGCTAAGAATATTATACCAAGGAAACCAAAAACATTACCAGCAAGAGTTGATTACCGTCACTTGTATAGGAAAAGCAACAAAGGAATATCCAACGATATTAAACTAAATGTGACATGTAAGTCACTAACACCATAAGAATACTAAAACAAAACTCATATAACAAGACCAAATACAATAAAAGTGCAATTTACCAATTAGCATATCCTCAATTTTATATGGTTCATATTCCATGCATAAAGCAAATGAATACAATATCAGTACCAACAAATGAACAATAGTGTTTTAATGTAGTTTGATTATAGGGTATCCTCGACCATGTTTCTGCCACTTATGTGGCCCTCTAAAGAGAGGTATAAAGAAGACTACAGTTACATGTCACGACCATTTCGCCCTTGAAAATAACCATGTAACTGGAGTATAAATTGAATAGTTGAAAGGTAATTATAAAAAAGTTTAAAATGTAGAGTTAAAATGTTGTGAAATACACAGTCTTTAATGGATGATGTGTTTATATGTTGCGATGTAGTAAACCGCCATCCTTTAATAGTAGTGAGAATGTATAAGTGAAAGATCTTGCAAACCTGTAATTAAAAAAATGACTATGTATATACGTATATTGGGAAGGTAACATGGTAGTCGATGGTGTGGGTAGCAAGCAAGTTAGTTGTGACGTAAACAGTACAGCTGATCGTTCCGAAATGAAGTCAAGCGTCCGGTATGATGGGGAAATGACACTTGACTGCAAGTCATTCAAACCCGACAAGAATAAGGCATTTTACATGAAAACTCAAACCCATCGATGATAATACTTTCTCAGCGCCAGGAAAGTGTCACGCAAAATTTATAGAAAGTATCAAAACACACATTTTTAGACGCGTTTGCAAAATTGCGAAAAGCGGCTATTACCTTAGTCATGTCTGTCCGTCCGTATGGAGCAACTCATCTCCCACTGGACGGATTTTTGTGAAATTTGATATGAATATTTCACGAAATTCTGTCGAGAAAATTCAATTTGCACTGAAATCTGACAAGAATAGATGGTATTTTACGTGAAGACCTATGAACATATATCATAATATCTCGCTCAGTTCTTCTCAGACTGAGAAATGCTTCAGACATAATTAGTAGGAAAATCAAAACATACATTTTGTGTTCAACAACTTTTTTTTCCGAAAATCGTGCCTTTTGGTGAGATAAAGTTGTGAAGCCGGACAGGCCACACACGGCACATGCGCATTGCATGCTGTGTAACTACGGCTACGGAAGCACACTCAGAATATGTAATACTTATTGCTTTTCCATGGCAACAATGGTTACACGAATTCGCCTCAATGTTAAGTGATATGTGCCTTGCCTGTCTTACACATTCGACTTTCTTTTTCGAAAGTCGTGTCGTTTATGAGATAACATGGGGAAATACGGTATGGCAGAAGGACCAGACAGGCCACACGTGACAATATAATACAGCACCGAAAATGTGTGACTTTTATTCCGGATTTTTAAGGCAAGGGTACAGACACACGCTCATAAAACCACGTATGTAACACTTACTGTTTTTCCACAGCAACCATGTTTACGTAAACTCCCCTCGGTGTCACGTCATAAGTATATCGGCTGCTTTGTTTTGAAAATAGCTCGAAATTTTCTTACTTAATTTCTTTTTCACTCAGATGTTGATTATATATTAATTACGGTTGTTAACAAGGCAGGAACTACTAATTCATCCTAGTATTAATATGTACATATTAATATGTACGTATTTGGTAAACAATTGAGATGGGCTGGGCATGTGGCGCGTATGGGTGAGGAGAGGGAGTGTATAGGGTCTTGCTGGGGAAACCGGAGGGAAAGATATCACTGGGGAGACCTAGGCGTAGATGGGTGGATAATATTAGGATGGATCTCCAGGAGGTGGGATGTGGGTATATGGACTGGATTGGGCTGGCTCAGGATAGAGGCAGGTGGCGGACGCTTGTGAGTGCGGTAATGAACCTTCGGGTTCTGTGAAATACGGGGAATTTGTTGACCAGCTGCAAACCAGTTAACTTCTCAAGAATGACTCTGCACCATGGAGTAAGTAAGTAAGAATTTGGTAAAAAATAAATGTATAACAATTCTCAGTTTTTAAATCTTATCTCATCATTATATGACTCACTGTTCAACTCGGATATAGATATTGTTGCTTGTATATGATTTAACATAAGGAAGGCTATTTGGGCGTATAGAAAATTTCTCCGGAAACATTCTGTATATCGTGTCAAAATGACGGGTACAGGCGAAAGTTAGCTGTATTCATTCTTAACCTTGGCGCTAGATGAGGGTGGGTGGTCATCGCCACAACCTGGCCACTGTACCCCCGCAATGAACTTTGGTAACCACAGTAGAGGAGACTGTTTAGGCTTCAGGGGATGTCCGAACGGGTATGGAGGAATGAAAATCTCTTGTCCCCGCCGGGATTCATACCTTGCTCCTTCCAACCTGTAGCGTGTCGCTATTCCACTACGCTGTTCCAGCCCCTGAAGTAGTTAAACGCTTAGATGAATGAATGTTCCTTATTAATGACTTCCTAACTTAAGATATTTTGAAATCTTACTGTCGTATTTGTGTGCACTTTCTGTAGTTGCTTTACTGAAATACTTGCTTATCTACACCATGGAGCAGAGTCCTTCTTGAGAAGCTAACCGGTTCTCAGTCAAATTCCCCGCATTTATGAACACGAAAGTTTATTACCGCGTTTACAGGAGCCCGCCACCTGTCCCTTTCTTGACCCAGATCAATCCAATCCCACCCCACTTCCCTAAACGCATCTTAATATTATCCAACCCATCTACGCCTGGTTCTTCCAAGTGGTCCCTTTCCCTCAGGTTTCCCCACTACAACCCTGTATGCACCTCTCCTCTCCCCCATACGTGCTGCGCACCCCACCCATCTCATTCTTTTGATCACCCGAATAACGTTTGACGACGAGTACAGATCACTTTTACTGAAATTTCTTTTCGACATATAGTTTAATTTTAAGTACAGTATGTGTCGGAATGTTTTGGCTTCATTTACAATACTTAACTGCTAAATGTTCAGGAGAAACCTTCTGTGTGTGTGTGTGTGTGTGTTTATATATATTTATATATATATATATATATTCAGTATGTTTTCTGTCAGGTTGCTCTAGGAATCTACTAAAGCACGACACGTCCTACATAGACAGGCAAGCAACCGTACTTTTTTTTGACTGCTCAAGTCAAATACGACTTCGCATCATTTACATAGGATAACAAATTCTGTGCAGGCCTATCGTCTATGAAAATCAGTTCATCATCGCACAGTAAAAAGAAAACACTCTTACGAAATTTTACTGCACTATATAATTTTTATAGGTCATAATCTGAACGCCTGTAATGTTTAAAACTGACGTTATAAAAGTAGCGTATTTACATATAATTAATGTTGTTCGTGGTAAATATTGAATTTCTGGAGTTCCTTTTTTTTTTTTTTGCAACGACGTTTTTGTCCCATTTTTTTTTTTTTCGGTTTTACAGCGCAACATTTGGTTTAAAATTGTCCACAACTCCTTTT
>Ga0123352_10015018_pt1 | contig 12334 bp, 6 predicted proteins | sample TergutLab28metaG_FD_89700 | JGI IMG/M metagenome (GOLD analysis project Ga0123352, IMG submission 89700) | Labiotermes labralis P1 segment gut microbial communities from Petit-Saut dam, French Guiana - Lab288 P1 | ecosystem: Host-associated > Arthropoda: Insects > Digestive system > Gut ... | reverse complement strand
TGTGTTTGGGGGGTCTGGTGGGGGGGGGTGTGGGTGTGGGGGGGGTGGGGGGGGTGGGGGTGGTGGTGGCGGTGTTGGTGGGGGTGGTGGTGGCGGTGGTGGTGGCGGTGGTGGCGGTGGTGGTAGTGAAGAAGAAGTAAAAATGATGATGTGAAGTGGTGGTGACGTCAGAACCACTTTTACTGAGAGATTTCTCCAACAAAGGAAAGACTCGCACTATCTTGCACCATTTAGTGGACATGTGGTAAGAACCACTGCCTCGGGAAACAAACCCCACCCACACTACCCGCTGGAGAACGCCGTGAGTTATCTGCAGCCCAAATGGTTCTGTAGTGCTACTGGCTCATATAACCCGCAGGCGCAGACGAGATGGCCACACCTTATAATCCTGGGGACAGAGGATCGATTCCTACTGGTTGAACTAAAAGTGACATTGCACTTTGCTTGAAATGACATGAGAGTAATGGAGGCCGAACCAGTAAGCAGTAAACTGTATGAAAGTTTCTTGTTTGGAGGTCCACAGATCGTGCACTCGACCGAAAGACAGACGCGCTTTCGGGCCAGACAGTTACGAAATGGTATGTAGGCCTGTTAGGTATTGTGAGGTCGTTATTTTTATAAATCAAACAATCTTCCTTTACAATTTCGGTGAACTTTTTGCTAGTCATGTAGAACGATATCATAAGAACAACGGCGTCTTCTATAGCGGAATAGGCCATAGGAACCGCAATTGAAGATTCGACGTTTTGTAAGTATTTACTTAACTAGACAGGAACATCAGGTAGTTATAAATTTTCGAACGCGATTAAACCTCTCATGCAGTTCATTTGCTTAAATCTGAAAAAACCAAGTAAAAAAACAATAAAGTTTATATTTATAAAACTACTGCATGTTTTGATTTGATATGCTCATTATCAACTTGGTAAAATATATAAAATCAGGCTGTTGGTGATCCAAACTGGCAAAATGTTCAGCCAATTTTATAAAAGCAAAGTTACTGTTTTTGTAATAAAAATAGCCGATCGATCGTCCCTCTTCTGAGATTTTCTTCTAAGATGTTACGCACTGTAGATTGGTAGATAGTTACCGACGTTTCGGGGCAACCCTGTCTGTCCTTTCTTTAAGGGTCAAGCAGGCGGTTGCCACGAACCGTCTGTAACTAACTCCCAATATACGCCGCGTAATGTCTCAGACGAGCAAATGTCTCATTCACACGGCGGAGAAAGCTTAAATCGCGCAAAACAGTCATATTAACCCTTACCCTGCTAACGTGGAGAATATGGTGAGCTCCTAATAATGCCAGCAGATGGCAGATGGGATTTAAATTGGCATTTAAGCGGTTAAATTGCATTATTTATATATTATGAATTTATGTAACAGAACGGTATGTCTTCTGCTTAAACTGAAACCTCCCTCAGTGGGTGTGATACAAAAGCTGCGTGCGCAGAAATTCTGTGCGCCGGCTAAAGAATAATACGAGGCCACGTTAGCTTTTGGCCATCGTACTGAGTTCTTGAGAGTTCCTCCAATAATTAATGCATAACAGACAGCGCACTGGATGTCCAAACAGGAGGTTCCTATGTAATATCCGTACAGGCCACACAGCGACATATCCCGAAGGAGTAAACTTGGTAGGCTCGCCAAGGAAAACTCAAAACCGACTCTGCCTGTAATTACAGCTTGAGTGGTTAAAACGCGACGAGACAGCACAGCAAACCACGCCTATAATGGCAGAGAGATTAAACGTTCAGAAAACACTTCGGCAGTTCCGCAAACATATAGTAATAAAGAGTCTAACAAACAAAAATGTTATCGAAAAAATGAAAAGATAAAACCAGAATGTAAAGGAAAATGGTCCGCTTTATTACTTCATCCTATTTCGTCATTCAAAGTTGTTCTGCAACACGATGACTGAAGTTCACCTGAAGGCATAATCCTGGCAATACAGGTAACTTCCAGTGTGGACACCTGTGAAAAATATTTTGACATCTACAAAAAAGTGAATAAAGAGAGGAAGAGAAAGAAAAGAATCAGAAAATGGTATAGGGTATACAACAAATAATAAATAATTACGAAGAAAGGGAAACAAAAGCATAAAAAAGCATAACCCCTCGTGTCTCGAAGAGATTAATGAAAGCATAAAATTAAGCAAAAAATTCTGAACTGTAAATGGAATAATAAATACACGAAATACTTATATACCGTGAACAATTTGGTTTTACCCACAAATCAATAATTGCATTACACAGAATCTGTCCAAAACAAACCCGCTCTAAAGGATGTTCTTATCAGCTACTTTTACGTCACTACACGGAATAATTGAAATATGTTAATTTGTCAATAATGACTGAAAGGCAAGCTATTGAGGATACGACTATGGAATATTCCATACGAGCAAGGAATTTATTTATCGGCTGAATGAGCATCGAATTTCGAGAAAGAACATTTACCTTGGACTGCGTCAAGTAATTAAAGATGAAACGTAATACACGATATGTGGGTAACATTACATTTATTTCATAGCAGATGTCATAAATATCAGCCCTCTCCTTCAATAGGCACGACAGAGAGACAGAGCTCACCTTCATTATATGTTGTAGAACGCAGGGATAGAAACACGTCCTGTAGCAGGACTACCAACCTGTCCCACTACAAAGCTATAAAAATAAAGACTTTAGGAGTAATTTTCGCAGCATCATTATGTTAACTTAAATACAGATTTAATATTATAGCAGATTATAGCTTCTTTATGATCATAGTCATACAAAGCCTTGAAGGACACATAGGTGTAAGGATCTTCTTCTACAGAACCTGTTTTCAGAGAAAGGAATTAACATAGAGCAAAACCTTTATTGTTCTAGGGCTGCAAAAATGACGTTTATACCATTTATTATGAATCCGAAACCTCCCACAATCATAATTTGTACCCAATTTCACGGTGCCAGACACGTAATAACAGTAGTAATAGTAATAAATGGCCCTAAGTTCCTGATATTCCGTTAATAACTGATGTTTGTAGAGAGATACACAAGTGCCCAACTTGATCCTGTTACGTCTCACATACAGTAATTTTAAATTTTAATGTAACATTTGACTGCTTATGTTTACGCGTGTTCTTTATAACGCATCGCATTAATATTCTGCTTAATGAATTTATTCCATTAATTGATGCCTTATTCGAAGACACAGTCATTAGCTCTGACACTGCACAGTTAAATTCTGCAATAATCGATGGTTTTCTTTGCAGTGCCACCACATTTGGATACGGCAAATACGACTAACTGAAACAGCAGGGCTTCATTCAAGTTAAATGCAATTATACTGAACTACCGCCTTTAAATGCCAAACATGATTGCGTATGCAAAATATCTTTCCTTTTTAAAAGAAACGCGAACAGTGGTAGGCTAACAAACGTAAACGAACAGATTAGTACTTATGTTTATTGGACCGTGCATCATCTTGATAGTTGAATAAAGCGAGACCAACTTGATGTCACTTGATTTTTTATTTCATTATTTAATGATCAACGTGTTTCGGATGTTAATACATCCATCCTCAGGAGCTTGCGACTTATTTGTTGAGTTATTTCATGGGTTGTATTGCTCTGGTTCGATGCGTGTTGGTGTTACGTTGTGGTTTGGCTTGGGTGGTGTGGTATCCGGATGCAGGCTGAAGCACTACTCAACAAATAAGTCACAAGCTCCTGAGGATGGATGTATTAACATCCGAAACATGTTGAGCAATAAATAATGAAATAAAAAAACAAGTGACATCAAGTTGGTCTCTCTTTATTCAACTATCAAGATGATGCACGGTCCAATAAACATAAGATTCACAAATTTATATCTTGCTCAGTTCTTCTTGGAATGAGAAATGTTTCAGACACATGGTCTAGAGAAAATAAAAATGCACATTTTATGTTCCATAAATGTCTTGTGTGTTATCCGGATACCACACCACCCCAGCCAAACCACAACGTAACACCAACACACATCGAACCAAAGCAATACAACCCATGAAATAACTCAACAAATACGTCGCAAGCTCCTGAGGATGGACGTATTAACATCCGAAACATGTTGAGCATTTAATAATGAAATAAAAAGCAAGTGACATCAAGATTAGTACTTCCTTCATGAAAATAACCTTTCATTTATCCTTCTGATAATTTTCCTCCAAACAGTTTTAGATAGGAAAAATCGGTAAATTGTATATAAACGTTCGTGGTTGTTAAGATGAGAGCTGTTTTAGTCAAATGTTCGTGATTTTGGTCAATTACATTCAACGCGATGGCGTCGTACATTAAAACGTCTGGCGTTTACAGAATCTTGGCGAGATTGTGTATGGAAGTTGCCTGTCTATCAGCAGCACGTGAGTTTGTGGCTGTTGTGACCCCTCATGACTCCTCATTTCTATCCCTTTCCTCTCCAAATTACTCTTTCCAATAAAACTGTACACGTTTAAACAAAACCGTTTTAGCCCTCAGTCTTCGTAACATTCGATGTAGAAATCGCACTACTGCTACCAGCATCAACCAACATAACAACATCGAACATATAATCAAACCGCCACTTCCATCTGCATCTGATCATAACAAAACAAGTCGGCCATACATCACTCATTCCCAGCACACCATACATTACCTTTCTATTTTATGCTATCCATCCACTCTAATGAGTCTCATGTAAGCATATTCTGCATCTGAACTAAGAACAAACTGAAAACCTGATCTTTGTCTTACGTTCACTTACCATACAGTGACTCTGCACTAAAATATTTACAAAACTTGTGACTGTGATGCCGACGTTTACATCCAGGTACAGGACTTATCTGTGATACAAAAAATTCATATAGCGTTGATACCGTCAGATATTACGAATAATTACGCTAAGAATTAAAGAGCCAAATATCTGGACAGTACATGGTACCTTTCAAACCTACTGCACATTTATACATGAGGGACAACACACAAAAACTTGCATCATAGCACACTTGCATTTGTTTTCTTCCTTTATTCTTTTTTAAGTTTAAACCATATTTGCTTCTTCCAACTCCATGCCGCACAATTTCTATGAAGTTCACTACCGTTATATATATGTACATGCGTATGCTTTTATACGTTTGTAGGTATAGACGTGTATATTATATACATCCGTAACCTCACAAATAAGATTTTCGTCACCCTCTACGATCAGCACAAGTACCCACTTCTCCTTGGAAACAGCAATCCCTCTCCCAAAACCGGCTTCTTTCATTTCAAAATATTAAAGATATTGTGGAATCTATAATCCACGTAGTGTATAAGTTGAAGTAAAGACCGTTATAGCATGCAGTCTTTCGTATATTCTTCTTTGAAATTTCAAAAAACAGTCTTCCTATATCTATTTATATTCTAACACTTGCTGTTAAGTTAAAACTGATAAACCAGTTTCGAATGTGGATATCCTCTCATGTCACTTCCATTTTGTGAACCTCCTCCCAGACAAGTTCGAAGTGTCCTTCACTGCACTACACATCCGGCAGACATAAGATTGCTCCGTAATGTAGATCTCTATCTCCTTATTTTCCTTTCATAGAACTGCCACGCCAAGACAGTTACGGCTTTCTAAGTCTGCGGTCCAGTATCACATGTGCGAAGTTCTTTTTACGCACAGAATTTGTAACATCCAACATCCGTTACGTTGAGATTTAACGTCCGTTAAACCGTTACGATATATCGGTAAATCTACTCTAACAATCAATACTCCTCTTGTCACAACTACAGTATACTTCGAGGGTTTCAAATTCTCAGAACAAGTGCACATTGCTTAACAGGCAGATATTCTAAAGAAGATGCGATGTTACTTCGTGGCAAAATTGAAGTTTCAGAGCAACATCAAAATGTGTTTCCAAGCACAGTAGACGTATATCATTAACTCCCCAAATGCCAGGCTGCATTTTATGCAGGTAGTGTCGTCAGTAGTACCCTATGTCCAGTATGAGTGGACCAAGGGTAAACGAAATATATTCCAGGCATCAGGACGTGGAGTAAATGGGATCTGACAAGCTAAAAAACGTTCACATACTTACAGTACTCTACAAATAACTCTGGTACTAGGCACGTGGGGACCGCGGTGGCGCAATGGTTAAGGTACTGCGCTACAAATCGGAAGGTTGCTGGTTCGATTCCAGATGGTGTCACTGGAATATTTCATTGACATAATCCTTCCGATCACACTATGGCCCTGAGTCGACTCAGCCTCCAACATAAATGAGTATCAGGAGCATTTCCTGGGGGTAAAGGCGGCCGGTGCGTAAGGCTGACAACCTTACCACCATCCTGTGTCGTTGTTATGAAATCTGGGAAACGTAACTTCGTGGAACCCTCTGGGCCACTCTCGGCCTGTAACGGAACTGCTTTTCCTTTACCTTTACTAGACAAGTGAAGACGGATTGTTGAAATGAGGCACACAGGCACTCAGACTGACAGACAGACAGACATATGAACAGAAAAATACATAAACAGACAGATGGGCAGTGAGATAAATAAACACACGGATGGAAGGATAAATAAACAGACGGACGGATGGATTGGTGGATGGACGGACGAACGCACGGACGGACAGGCCTACGGCTCGACGGAACGGCACGCACGCACACACACACGACACACACTCACACATAGTTGGTAGATAACAAGTACTTTACACATTAAAGCTGAACCGTGCGATGGTTACGTCCCAGCATTGTACCTCTCTGCATTCAGTGCAATGCCTCATATGTGTGCTCAATGTTAACACATCAGGCCTACTTGCTCGTTCCAGACGCTTCCATTTCAATACGATTCAAGGACGTTAGCTTTACGTCAAGTCAGTCGGGACCACAAACAAAAAAATTTACTTTGAAATTATACAGCAGGTTAGTGGAGGACAAGCCGTGAACAAACATCTGCGTCAAACAACAAGTTACCAGTTGTATAAGGTGACCATAAATTTGTACTGAGAAGGGGAAATGATAATCGTCCAATTAGGACAGACCTACGATATGTGGCATACAGTCTTATTACCTTCAGACAACAAACCCTTCTGCGTCGGTGACAACACAAACAGTCTACAGACTTCACAGTTTAAACTCCCCAATTACCTACAAGTGTGGAGGCTGCAACTCAAAAAATTCCAAACGCGTTTGCTGCTATAATAGCCTTTCCTATTATTGTGGCGATCACAGCAAAAAGTACGAAACTGGCGTGGGATGTGGCAAGTATGGGGGTTGAGGGGGGGGGGGGAAGGAATGTATATTTGGTTCCGGTGGGGTTACAGGAAATACACGGACCAGAAGTTGGTGGTGAAATGGATCCTAAAGAATTTGGACCGAACAACACGAACTGAATTCATGTGATTCAGAATAGAAACAACTAAACATTTCATACTTCATTCAATTCTTTAAAAAATAGGATTTTTTTCTATACCCATTCGTCCTTGATACACTTTATTCTAAAACCACTTGTTACACCAAAAATATGTACATCGAAGATATTCAGCTCATTGTTTCACGAGAAAATTAATTCTACGGAGCAGATTAAATCTTCGGAATTTAAGAGTATGTCAGAGTGTCAATAAACTGCAGATTTTAAGGGAGCCCTTAAGTCCATTTACAAAGGCAAGTTTCTTTAAAAGTATTTTCAATGCGTCTGTGTTTCCAGTTGATATTTTTTAGGTTTGCAAAACAAGTAGTAGCCTTTAGAGCGAGTAAAGACCGATGTCTTTAGTTTTGTACCTTCTTGAATGATATTCAAAGAATAAAAAACATTTCTTTAACAAGGAGTTTTAGGGAAATAACTTGCAATTTTGATAATATGTTCCATAAAGTCTTGGCCGTGCTTGCTTTTATTTCCTTAGCTACTTTTATTTCCATATCTTCCTCAAGGTCTTTATACTTTCTTGTGACGTTACATGACATGTAACGTGGTTCTTTATTCTGTGGCCTTAGGGCGCGACTGTGTGGGTGGAACACAATCAAGATACACCCTGTACAATACAATGTTCCTCATTTTTTGTTGACAGATGAATAACTTTTATCTAATGAGCCCAACATAGTACGCACCATTTACTCGTAGATTTTAAGTTGTGACAGTGGCGTTGCTGAGGACTTAAGTCTGCTGGCATGATAAGCCGTGTAATATACCAGAAGACCTGAAACTTCATATGCCATGTAGTTTTACATAAAGACGGACTTGGTATCATTAAACATATTTGTTGTAAATATTCCAAAAACGTACTTCCATAATATGGCAATAAATTATAATACTTTGTAAGGTAAACTGCCTGGTGATCCGTTGCAGCATGCCGTCAATGATCCTTAACCTTTGTTTCCAACAAGAATTGCTTTACTTAATGGGCCCCACAAGCTAGTTATGATGTCTTCTGCGTGAATACAGCAACATAAGCTCCGAAAATCCGTGTAATTTATTATTATTATTATTATTATTATTTACACAACGAACTACGAAAAATAACAATCTCGCATAACATCGCTCTAAAGCCAGCTACAAAGAGATTACCTAAGATCGGCTCCAGTACCGACCCGGTTTTATTGAAATACGTTTTCTAATTCCAGACAATTAAATCGGTTACATAAACGTTTACATAAACATAAACTATTCTTACGGTGACACAATGTAGGCGACTGGCTCCTTATTTCAAAGGCTTTCATCACCTGATTGAAATTCTGCATTGCAGTCAGATTTTAATTTCGGCCAAAAAATTACTTGAAAGGTAAATGATTTCGAAATGGCTTCAACATAGATACTGGAACTCGCCATACAGAGATTGGATTCCTTTCATTAAAGACGTTGTACGACTTTTATTGAATACTGATTACCTCCTCCAGAAGTTATTATCAAGGTGACAGCTAGATATATACCAGTATTATGACACCAAAATTCTCTTGTTCACTGTTGAAAGGGAAGATAAAACACATAAATTAAGAGACAATTAATTAAATACAACACGCAGTGAAGTAGAAGTTATTTTATGATACATTTTCCCCACGCTCTGATATTTATTTATCTTGCAGATTTATTGTAAACTTATGAAGAATTTATACTTATTCTGAGTATCATGTTAAGTTCCGTCACGTGTTACGGATTTCAATAAATGACAAGCCACTTCACGCATATTATGCAACTACTTGAACATCTGTAATATAAAAAAGAGACGAGAATACGGAAAGGTCTTCATCACGCCAAGAGATAGCAGCCAAGTACGGTATTCTTTGTTGGCTTTATTGGCTTACTTCTTTTTAAACGGAATTCAGAAAAAAGTCGTTTCTCTTTAACATACATTTCTACAGACGAAATAATAAGAAGATTGTGTAATTCTAGCTAGATAGTTAACTTTTCTACAAGTACTAACTTTTGGAACACGCCTTGTATATTAGCTGCCTCTTTCGCATCATGTATTACGTCAGCTCGAAAACCTGTTATACCAAACAAGCCTAAAGGGACACGTTTAAGATTTTCTGAAGGTAGGTACCGTTGGATCTGGAAAGGTATCGGCGAATTTATGCGTGTGTTTGTGTCGTGTACTCCGCGACAACAGACGCGGTTTAAAGTGCGAGTCAAAGGAGAGGAGAATTTCTTGTGAAATGGAAACCATAAAGTGACCTACGTATCTTCGCCTTCAGCAAAATGAAGGACATTTCAGCATTTTACCATGAACTACTGAACGTGACATAGATTTAAATTTTGTGTATGTGACACTTCTTAGAAATCGTATTTCAACCACTCCGTTCACAATATTTCATTTCACAGAATATACGACTTATCCCAATGAAAATGACCTACCGTATAATCATATAAAACATACAAGCTGCTGTCTAGAATCTGTAAAAAAAACCGTACTTTAAAACATTCATATGTGTAATACATAAAATCCAGCGAAGTCATTAAAAGTTTCATCACTGAACACCAGGCTTTATTGCTACCTAATTACTTCCACATTATCAGTTCTCTCAAGTTATTTTTTATACACTTTCAATGTCTAGGTGTATTTACAGGGTGATTCAGGAGGAAATGTCAATACTTTGGGAAATGATTAGTATCGGTCATTGTGACAGAAAATGTTCATATGAATACGTGCTCAATTCGGATTGGTTGCCGAGATAGATTTGTTTAAATCTACAAATTCATAAGTATTGTGAATGGCAATAAAAATAAATTGCATAATATTTACTTTATATTAATTTAAAATTAACGTTTAAGTGACAAATAAATTTGTTACGGTTCACAATGCATGTTCGAAAATTCCACCATAAGCCTGAATGCAGTTCGCAACTCGCGTGTGAAGATCGCGCGTGTCGTCCGACTGAGTTAATCTTCAGGTTTCTTTATTTGGGCAGCAACATTCAAAATGCGAGAGAGCAATTCGTCTCGCTTCCACCTTTCTTTCGCAGACTTCGCTAATTAACCAAACCCAGAAACAAAAATCTATGGGAGTTAGGTCCGGAGATTCAAACAGCCCTATAGCGATAAACAGAATAAGAGACACGTGAATATATACCTTTTTATCTCACAAGGGGCGATGCTATCAACTCCCAAGCCATTGACCATTCCTCTTGGACCACCCTGTGTGATCATTTCGGAAGATAAGCGTCACAGCAAACGTAACTTTACGTACGTTTATCAGCAGGATAAACCTGAAAGGGTATGATTTTTAAAACCCTTTAACTTTCCAGATAATGACAACATAACATAAAAGCATGCTTCATGAATATTGGCATGACAAGAGCGGAAAATTATACCTACGTACAACGTAACATTGAGGGGCGTTCGCGTAACCATTGTTGTCGTAAAAAGCAATAAGCATTATATACTTTGAGTGTGTGTCTGTGTTCTTACATATCCAGCATGCAAAGCGCATACGCCGCATTATATTGTCATATGACCTATTCTGGCTCAACAAAATTTTCCCACATTATCTCGTTAACGGAGAGATTTTGGGTAAAAATTGATGCAAAATAAAATTTATGTTGTAATGTTTAAAAAAAACTTGGATCTTCTAGAAAGATTTTCGAAAAAAAAAAAAAAAGCATTCAAACACCAAATTTCATCAAAATCCGTCCAGAGGGAGCCGAGTTGTTCCATGCGGACGAAGAGACGGACAGACCGACTTGGCGATTCTCGAGTAGAAAAGATATTGGATACAAAACATGTGTTTTAATTTTCTCTACAACTTTTGTCAGATACATGGCTCAGTTTAAGAAGAATTCAGACAGATACCAGCATAAATGTACATAGTTCTTCAAGTAAAGTAGGTCGTGATAGACCTGCAAGGTTTTAATGAAATTTGAATCTTCTCGACAAACTTTCGAAAAATAAATAAATACACACACACACATATATATATATATATATATATATATATATATATCAAATATCATGAAAATCCGTCCGGTGGGAGCCGAGTTGTCCCATGCGGACGCACAGACGGACCAACATCATGAAACTGACAGTCGCTTTTCACATTTTTGCGAACACGCCTAAAACATGGATGAAAAAGTAATTGACCGTAGCCGTTTCCATGAACTAATCAGTGGCTTAAAAGCAACATGTGACATGAATGTTAAAAAGCAATCTTAATTCCAGGAATACTCAATATATCATTACGATTTTTTAACCTTTCTGAAGAAATTAAATTAGGAAAGAAAGGAGTAAACTAACTGCTGTAATATCAAGAAGAGTTTGCGAAGGAAGAAGATTCCAAATTAAAACTGTTCAGAATGGAAGCTACAAAATATTTGTAATACTTGCGCGGAAAGTTTTGCAGGTTACGTAAAAACCTTAACCCTTTAAAGACTGAGAATTACCTGAACTGCATTTAAACATTCAGCTCGTATCGCGCGGTAAACACTTTCAGTCTCCGTTATGAAAACAGTTAATGCTGCATGAGGAAATAATCTCTGTTTGTTCAGTGATAAGTACAAAACACATTAATAAACTCCATGGGCAAATGTATAATTTCTGACGGCTCGTGAAGTGACCGGTGTTCTTTAGGGGGTTAATCTGTAATGAAACTTCAGCTTGCAGAATTAGTTTAATATAAAATATGTGGTTGAAATGTCACAGAAAAAAACACTCTAAGGAAGATGCGCTAATTTGTTTTGAATGCTGATGATGCAGATGGACAGGCCATCGTTAGACACATGTAACGCTACACAGAGGCGCACACAGTGGAAGGGCTGCCAGGCTGAAGCACCCCCCCCCCCCACACACCCACAAGAATCGCAAAACCTTAATTTAAAAAAAAACAAAGTTTGTAGCCAAGATAAAATCATCAATTTTCAGTGAAACACCCTT
>Ga0123352_10015014_pt1 | contig 12335 bp, 7 predicted proteins | sample TergutLab28metaG_FD_89700 | JGI IMG/M metagenome (GOLD analysis project Ga0123352, IMG submission 89700) | Labiotermes labralis P1 segment gut microbial communities from Petit-Saut dam, French Guiana - Lab288 P1 | ecosystem: Host-associated > Arthropoda: Insects > Digestive system > Gut ... | reverse complement strand
ATCCTCCAATTTCTAACTCCCAGCCTCTCTGCATCCCTCATCACTCCGTCCATCCATCTGAGGTTTGGCCTTCCCACTCGCCTTCTGCCCTCCGGCTTGTCCAAGGTGATTTTCTTACATGGCAGATTATCTTGCATTCGTACAATATGTCCTGCCCATCTAAGCCTGGTTATCCTAATTGTTGTTACCAAATCAGTCTCATCATACAGCCGATACAGTTCTTCATTATATCTTGATATCCAGATTACCCCTTCACAGATAGGTCCATAGATTATTCTTCTTAGTATTTTTCCCTCAAAGACTCCAAGAAGTAACTCATCTGCCTTACTCAGAACCAAGGTTTCTGCCCCATACATCAGGACTGGTTTTATTAATGTCTTATATATAATCACTTTATGAAATTATTGACTAACTGAAAGTATTTAGTCACGTAGAAAGGATAAGTCAATAATTTACGACGGGAAATTCTCTGCCTGAAATATCTGAGTAGCTGATAGGCATCTTCCTTGGTAACATGTATATATATATATATATATATGATACTTCCAGGAATATAAATGGAAAATTACAACGTGATACCACAGTGACGCTACTCCACATTAAATAACATTCAGCTGTAAAGTAATGGGGTGTGTATGTTCTGATACCAGAGTCAGAATCTTCCATTTCCAGGAATTTTTATAATCACAGGTGAGAGAAAACCTCATTCAGATGAACATCAAATACAGTATACAAAATGTTTGCCATCACATTTAAAAACATCTAGGCTCCCAGCTATTACAGTATAAAATGACTGAGTGTTCACTGCATATGAAGTTGAATTTTGTTACACGAAATTCTAAAGCTAGTAGGAATATGCTGCAGGAAACAAAGGGAGCACTAAAGGGATTGCTAACCACATTTTACTTTGATAACTTAGAGGAAATAAGTTTTTGTTTCCGAGAAAACCTTTATGTTTCATTATGACACACAACTCTGATTTAAGATGACTGTATTTTTCAACGATACGTACATTCAAAAACAAATATGGAATGTTACCTGTCAGAGGCGAGAGAAACTATTACAGTGTAATTTTTTTATTTTTATCATAAAACCATTAAGAAATTTCAGTCAAAGTTCCTCATGCTGGTGTCCTCAAGACTTTGTTTGGAAGGACATAAAGATATAGAAATAAATTCAAGATATTTGTTTAGACTTTTGAATTCGAATTCAGAAAATAAAACGCAATATTACAATTTATCATAAAGGAAAACAATGTGAGGACATAGATATTTTAATCTGGGCCAAGATATGGACAAGGGACGAGCTGTTGTCACTTCGGCGCTGAACATTTCTTTTTTCCGTATAAAAGGTAAAGCAGTCCCGTTACAGGCCTGGAGTGGCCCAGAGGGTTCCAAGAAGTTAAGGTTCCCAGATTTCACGACAACGGCACAGGATGGTGGTAAGGTTGTCAGCCTTACGCACCGGCCGCCTTTACCCCCAGGAAATTCTCCTGGTACTCATTTCTGTTATAGGCTGAGTCGACCCCAGGGCCATAGTGCGATCGGAAGGATTTTATGTCAATGACAAATTCCAATGACACTAGCTGGGATCGAGCCAGCGACTTTCCTATTTGTAGCACAGCACCTTAACCACTGTGCTACCGCGGTCCTCTCTTTTTTCCATATAGTGAAGTATAATTCTTAACTTGCTGCAGAATTGGTGGAGTTTAAGAAATACTCCACTACATGGGTTAATTACTTATTTAATTTTCTATTTAGCTACAAAACTAATTATAAATTTTAACTATAATGTCAACTGGCATAACAGTACATGTTCTGCGAACGAAATTTAAAGGAATACAGTGTCAAAGGTAGTTACCTCCCCCCACCCCACCCCTATGCCGCTACGACCCAACGCGGGCCATGGCCTCCTCATTCTTGCGGTTTCTAAATCACACACAACGACGCACCACAGTCGGTAGGACTCCTCTGGACGAGTGATCAGTGCGTCGCAGAGACCTCTACCTGACAACACACAACACTCACAACAGACAGACATCCATGCACCCGGTTGGATTCGAACCCACAATCTCAGCAGGCGAATGACTGTAGACCTACGCCTTAGACCGCGCGGCCACTGGGACCTTATTTATTCAGAAAATATAACATCTATTATTTATTCCACTGAAACATAATTACTTCTTAACAGTCTCCAAGTATATTGATGCATTTTCCAGACACAGAGGAGAGATGTAACATTCTGTTAAGCTGTTGCAATCAGTTCCTCACGGTCAATGTTGTGTATATTTCCGATGGAAAACCAAAGTGCAGGAGATAAACACGTCTGTTACCCACCATCATGTATTCTACTTGTGTTGTGTTTACAAACGTCCTTGATGTGCTGGGTCGACTGGTGTGATCATCATCACCATCATCGTGGATAACATTTCGTCCGTTTTCTAAATCTGTGCATTTTTTTTCTGACATCCTGCCCTCACATTACATCGTCACCAACAACATTGCAAATTGATAGTGATTTCCTTTGGAGGAAACGTGTTTAAAACATCAAAACCAAATCATCCGTTGAACATTTTCGTGTAGCTAATTATTGTTGTCATTTCATATCAACTTTTGCTCAAAATCTGACGGATTAAACTTTATATCTTTCATTCCATGATTTATCCATAAATAATTCACAACATTACAGCACCAAAAAGCACAAAATGCACAAAACTATTTCTTAGATACTTATGTTATAATATCACACTGAAAGTTCCTACATGTTTCGACTCTTAAGGTACCTTCCTCAGGAATTTAAGCAAAACAATATCACATTAAAAAATCAGCAAATTAAATACACGTTAACTAATGGACCCTTTTACACCACGTAAATTGTATACAAAAGTGGTTAATTTGGTTTGCTCCCCTGGTGATCGAATGATGTAGGAATAATCAGTGTAATGTTACAATTTAAATATCTAACTAAGAAGATTGAGTAGTGTTTTGGTGTAGTGTCGCGAACACGAATGACCTTTGTGCCAGCTGTTTATATGTTACCCCTACTAAAATGCTGTATCTCCCGCCGATAAACACGATAATTGATCAAGCGATATCTTATAGGCTATGGGAATTCACTGACTGAAAATTTCTCTACTTAGAGTGAAAATTCGTGACGTTATCAAGTCAAATTTGACGTCTGAAAAACGTTCTGGTTTCCGTAATGAAATCCCTCACAATATACTAAAATTCCAGTAAGTAGGCATTGTTGTCACTGCCTTTAATGCCATTATAGATGGACAAAATATTCAAAATCGGTAGCATTACGGGTATTCCAGACAAGTGAAATGTTTCACTGAATCAAACAAAACATTTAATAATAGACCCACGAAACAAGGAGTCATGACACCTGAGTGGAGGTATAAGGGGAATAACGTGTGAGGTCAATGAGCAGAGAGGTCGTCCAATAGCTGATATCTGAACCGACAGGTGACACGAGTTGTGTTTTTTATTGGTACTGAATGCAATCATTCGTTTGAATGAATCAGCTTGTGATCCCCATAGGCAGGTTAAAATTTGAATCCCTTTTACATTGAATTACTTGGTTCGGTTAGATTATTGTTGATTAGAACACATGAATCCAGATTTTATGACAAAAATCATTTTCATAATGCACACAATAAGACTCAGAGAACTTAAGTAAACGGCCGAAAATTATAAGCCCAAACTAACCTTGTGTTTTTTCTTAAGTTTTGCTGACCGTGCATCTCAGTATAATCTTAGTAATTAACCAACTTAATGCACAAAATCTTGTTTTATAATAAGTTTATTATATGTCTCTACATGTTTCGAGCACTACACGCTCATCATCAGGAGGTATAAACTCTATTATACAGCATCTGGTATCATCACACTCTGTAGGTGGCCGTCCGGTGCGCACCGTACGTCCACCTATAGGTGTGACGATACCAGATGCTGTATAATACAGTTTTCACCTCCTGATGATGAGCACATAGCGCTCGAAACATCTACAAGCATATAATAAACTTGTTATAAAACAAGATTTTGTTCATTAAGTTGGTTAATTACTAAGATTAACCTTGTGTATTTTCAACAAGTTAGTCTACCTACCTGAAATAACCGAATCATTTTCGAAGCCCTCCTTTTCTTACTAGTAAACAGAGCAAGCAAAGAGCGTTTGGCATAGCGTAATAATGTCCTACCTTTCGCACCTTCTGATTTAATTGTTATGAAATATTCCACTTATTTTTTTAAAAAAAATTCAATTAAGAAATGATTTTCCCTCAATTGCCCCTTTTGAATGTAAAATCCATTGGACACTGAAAATCGATCTACTGAACATTAATTACCAGTTCCTACTTTCGGGAGAAAGTAGTGCCTGTATTAGAAAGAAAAATTTATGAATTTTTTAATGTCGAAGATGGAAATAAGCAGACATAGGTGTACATATAGTAACCAGCAAACTTGAAACATGGGAGGAATTCTGCACCATGCTGGAAATAATTTTAAGCATAGTTTTATTTGCATGTTATGATTATTCGCCTAATTATCCCAGCTATTATCCAACAAAAAATTCTTAGGTCTTCGTTCTTATGGCACGTTACTCGGCGTCGATTGGCAGTTAGTACCGACGTTGCAGTACAGCCAATCTGTTCCAGCTTGTAGGGACAGACTGCTTGACCCTTAATATAGGGACGGATAGGCTGTCCTGTAGAGTCTGTATCTAACTGCCAATAGGCGCTGTGTAACATCCTAAGCGAGCGAAGACCTGATTTTCATAGCGGCAGGAGGTTAAAACCGCTCATATAAAGTGCCTTATTTTTTAAGTAATGCACATGTCACGTATGCTCAAAGAAAGTTTTTTGTAATCGGGTTTTCCATTTTAATTCAGTACACCTTCTTCATATTACAAAATTTTACAAAATTATCAGGATTATATTCATGACGCATTTGTGAAGAAAACTGTAGTTTCTCTACAAATAATAATGCAATTTTTTGGGTAAATTTTTCAATGTCATTTATTAAGGCCTGTTGTTTGAAAAAAGGGCGAACATAAAGCGCACTTCTATTTGTAATGTCATGACATGTGGTCTGATAGAAATTTTCCACCTGTTTGGAGGATTATGCTGCCTTAGTTTTTTTGATAAGAGGGTAAATATCCCCCAAAACAGATAGTTAATTTCTACGAGAAAGTAAGGCGTTACGTCCCCGAAAGCATTGTTCATTTTGTACATCGCTTATGCAAGTTAAGCTGATTAACATTTTAAAGCCTGGCGTTTAATTTATGTACCATCAGTTTTAACATTTAGACTTTCAAATTTCTTTCCAGACAGTGAATTTATGTGTTTTGTATGAATCTCGGAACATTATTTCCTCTAGGACTTTAACTGATCTTTTGCACTCGAGATTGGAAAGTGTTTACCACGCGGTACGAAGTGGTTCTTTAAAACAGATTAAGCCTTGTTCTTAAGATGTTAATATTGCCAGAAAACATCCTCGATTCGAATACTCTCAAAAATTACGTTTCACGTAAAAGAATTCGAAGACTGTTCGTATCGTATGGAGCGGAAGCATGGACGTTGACGAAGAAAGAAGAAAAAGCTCTGCTAATTTTTGAAAGGAAAATATTTAGAAGAATATATGGTGCTAAATATGAAGACGGGGAATGGAATAGTCGGACGAATCGAGAACTAGAAGAGATGAGAAAAGGAGAAAATATAGTAAAATGGATAAAGGGGCAAAGAATAAGCTGGTTAGGTCACCTAGAGAGAATGGAGGAGGATAGGATGCCCAAAAAGATCTTCAATCAAGAACTGGAAGGGACGAGAAGAAGGGGAAGACCCAGGAAAAGATGGAAAGGGGAAGTAGAAAGAGATCTTCAAGTGCTGGGAGTGAGAAATGGAGAGAGTTGGTCGCAGATAAGAAAAAATGGAAGGACATTGTTCGACAGGCCAAAATCCACAGTGGGCTGTAGTGCCAATGGAAGAAGAAGAAGAAGAAGAAGAAGAAGAAGAAGAAGAAGTAAAAGAATTCGACAAACAAATCTTACGAGTATATTTCAACATTATCAATCTCCACAGATAATAACTACGAATATTATAATTTTTTCGCTATGTTCCAATGGATCACTTTAATTTAAACAGAATACTTTGTATCCGTAAATTCACCCAATTTCCTTTCAGACAGCATCATACACAGTCAACACACACACACAGAAGCACATTCATATTTGATTCGCCCTCGGTGTTACTTTTTTTATTTCAAACAACAGGGTTTGCATTGTTTCTGCCATATCAAACATTTCATCACATGCCCCTTTGCGGCCAACACAGGATTCAGCAACTTTTTCTTTATGTAAGGACAAATGAAATATAAATTTTGTATTATGGTTGTTTTCACTGAAGCGCCAATTTACGTTCTCTGACACCACATTCTGAAACACGCACTATTCAGCTACTTTATTAAGAATTCATCAGTTTTTTTCTCTCGGTGTATTTAGCCGGTGCCACTGGCCGCGCGGTCTAAGGCGTCGGTCTGCGGTCACTCGCCTGCCGAGATTGCAGGTTCGAATCCCACCGGGGGCATGGATATTTGTCTGTTGTGGGTGTTGTGTGTTGTCAGGTAGAGGTCTCTGCGACGAGCTGATCACTCGTCCACAGGAGCCCTACTGACGGTGGTGTGTCGTTGTGTGTGATCTAGAGACCTCATGAATGAGGAGGCCAAAACTCGCATTGAGACGCAGCGCCACAGAAACAAAAACACAAGACAGGCAATGAGGTAGGTCCGTGCAGCCATTTTTGCACAACCTGTGTATATTTTTAGCCTTAGGTATCCAGCATGAAATGCGCATGCGCCATATTTTCATCTGATTCTTGCCCCGTTATAGAACATTTTTCCACATTATCTCATAAGGGGCACTTTTTTAAAAAAAATTGAACAAAAATGTGTGTTTTGAATTTTTATACAATTTTGTCTAAAACATTTTCATTGTGAAAAGAAATGAGCGAGATATGATCGACAACGTATATTGGTCTTCACGTAAAGTACTCGTCATTCTTGTTAGATTTTAATTAAACTTTAATTTTCTCGAAAGATTCTCGAAAAATCTTCAAATATCATATTTCATGAAAATCCGTCCAGTGGGAGCCGAGTTGTTCCATACAGAAAGACGGACAGACGTACAGACATGACGAAGCTAATAGTAGGTTTTCGCTATTTTGCGAACGCACCTCAGAAAATGGATATTCGGTTCACAAAATTTATTTGTTAGTCGTTTTTCACACTTGTTTCTTCGTAGCAATTACATGTAACTACGCTTGTAAAAAATGCAATCAAACATCGTCGTCAACATCCCACTTCATATCAAAGAGGTCGCAGTTTAAAAATCTCTCACCGAGAACCGACTGTACTAGCTGATATTTTCCGTGGCCATTCTAAGCATTCCGGGTAACTGTGGAAGTTTCTTGAATTTATCCACAATTGCTCTGTTGTCACTGCCATTGCAAGTTTTATTACCTGGATCATTAATGGCGTCTTTAAATTCTCCATCAATTAATAGAATAAAGGTAATATCAGCCCCGTGCCATGTCACAAAGTAGTTCTGAGGACAATGAGGTAAAATTCCTTACATTCTAGGTTGATGGGAAATATCAGTGTGCGATGTGAGAAATTCAGGCTCTCTATTCTTAGCATTGGAGGCAGGCTTCAGAGCAGGAAAGAGAGTTCTGTAAAAGGTACAATTAACATTACTGCTAAATCAGCACACTTGGTTGTTTATTTTTTACCAATGCTTGTAATGTGCCTATCCTTTAGCTTTGGACAGAAATACAAAATTACATAAATGGAATTCGTCCGGAACTGTAAAATACGTCAAAACTTTAATCATGCTTCTCGAAACCATTGTTGCTGGGAATAAATTAAGCTGAGTTTTTTTGCTTAACTTGTATAAAACAAATATCACCTAAACGGTACTATGAAATGTGGCTCTTGTGTCCAAGAACACAACAACATAACCCTTACGAATTAAAATTTTGGGCAATTTTCAAGGATATATTTTCTCATTATGAGATCCAAATAAAACATACAAATAGATTGTGTGTGCAAAATGCCGATAGACAGCACTGTGATAAACTTAAAACTGTCAGATGCCTTGATGTTTATGTGACCGTGCATCATTGATATAATAATATAAACAGCCGACTAGTTGCAACAATGATAATTTTATTAACAATTTCAATCAGCTCCGACGGTGCTGCCTGCAGGCAGCATTGTCAGTGCTTTTTACCACAAGCTGTAAACACAGTCTAGTACTCCTTAGGATGGGCGAAATTATCGCCAGAAACATGTCGAACTGATTGAAATTGTTAATAAAATTATCATTGTTGCATCTAGTTGGCTATTTATATTACTATGTCAGAGGTTTGTTAATTTTCGAACAACAAATATAAAAGAAGTCATTTTAAAATCTGCGAAATGATTTGCATGGACGGACAACTAGAGCATTCCCTATTATGGGTTAATTGTTGCCTATTTTTGCTAAGAACGAAAAACACATCACTTCTACGTCAGAAGGTTTATTCAGTTTGAAATGAAGTTAAAGAAATTGCTACTTTACCGCATGCAGAAGATTTGTGTGACCAGTACGCATGTAGAAGAGACGAGATTTCCTTTCCCTTCTTTATACAGTGCATACTTAGGATACTTACTTTTTATTCAGATCATGTTCTAGTACGATATAGTATGACTAACAGCAGAAATACACACACGTCACGAACACGTCAAATGTTCACAATGCTACAAATCCTTGCAAATTTCCTTCCGTTTCTTGCGGTCATCGGAATGTGTTTAGTTTCTCATATTCGCAAAACCTGACTTGTGTATAAAAGCGGACAACTAAGGAACGTGTTTCTAAACTCGGATAATGTTAACAGGAATTTTCCTTCCAATAGTATAAAAATAGAAATAATTAGAACGTGCGTTAGAGAGTATTAAAGACTACGAAGTTATTTCAGAGATAGGAGACTGCAGTCAACAAACATTCTATCCCCACCTGTAATTACCCGAATGACAATTCAATTAATTATAATTTTAAATCAATAATTCAAAGAAATATAAATTTCAAAATATTTATTTTATAAACATTAAAAATCATTAATCGTTAATATTATAGGGACTACATAACTCTAACGAAGTGCAACTTTGAAACACCCTGATGATGATACAAATATATCGAAACATGTAGGAGTGATTATATAATAAGTATTGTTAAAATAAATAAATATGTATAACTCTCAACTCAACTCAACTCTCATCTCAACTCTCAACTCAACTCAACTCTCAAATTAACTCTCAACTCAACCCAACTCTGAACTCAACTCAACTCAACTCTGAACTCAACTCTCAACTCAACTCTCAATTCAACTCTCAACTCAACTCAACTCTCAACTCAACTTAACTCTACTCTCAACTCAACTCAACTCAACTCTCAACTCAACTCAAAACTCAACTCAAAACTCAACTCAAAACTCAACTCAACTCTCAACTCTCCACTCAACTCTCAACTCAAATCTCAACTCAACTCTCAACTCAACTCACAGCACAACACAGCACAGCACAGCTCAGCTCGGCTCAACTCGGCTCAGTTCGGCTCTCAGCTGAAATTTCAGCTCAACTCTCCGCTCGACTCTCGACTCGACTCTCGACTCAACTCTCATCTCGACTTTCGACTCAACTCCCAACTCTAGATTCTTAACTCATCTCGACTCGACTCTCGACTCTCTACCCGACTCTCGACCCGACTCTCGAATCGACTCTCGACTCTACTCTCGATTCGACTCTATTCTCGACTCGACTCTCGACTAAACTCTCGACTCGACTCTATACTCGACTCTCGACTGGACTCTCGACTAGACTCTCGACTCGACTCACGACTCGACTCGACTCGGCGTGGCTCAACTCAGCTCAACTCAACTCTCAACTCAACTCAACTCAACTCAACCTAACCTAACCTAACCTAACCTAACCTGCATCACCAATTAAAAATGCTCATCCCCTGTAGGAAAAAGTATACTTTTTTAATATTGAACATGGTCGCCCATAAAATAAAACTGCGTTTTAAAGCGTTAACATTTCACAGTGTTTGCATGACACGTAGCAACTGCATGAACTTCGTGCTGTACTTGTGTGCGATTCACATTGCATGTATAGCTGTTCCAGTAGGTTATCTGAGTTGTGCAGGTCGTATTTATAACTTCTGATATTTTCAGTTACTGACTGGCGACAGGTTACCATTTTGCTTGAGTCTAATCGTTCTGTTCCTCTTATCAAAATTGTTATGACACAAAACGTAACTCTACGAGTAAGTCTGACAATTTATGACGCTCCTGACTGGGTTCCTTAAGCAGGAATCATTAACTCATTTCATGCGGATATTTGAAGAAATAAATGACTTAGCGATTTAAACAATGGCAGCCATTAAATTAAGCACGTTCAGTTAAAATTTTCCCAGCCATTTAACATATTCTGCATAAATGCCTGCAAAATAAATCAAATTGCACTACCTATAAGGAAAGAAATATTCTAAACATTTAATATTTTTTTGCGTTTCAAATTTCTTGGATTTTTAATGTTACAACTCCGCGGAAAAATTTATCCTTTTTGAGAGGCTACCAGTGGTACAGACAGTCGAGAAATTTTCCACATTTAAATTGGTGCGAAATATATAGAATTATATTTGAAAGGTTCTTGGTTTGAAACTCGGTCAGGCTTCCTGTTATATTCAATAAAGTTTGTATGTTATTTATTGTCATCTGTAGGCCTGAGTTGGGCGAGTGTCGGGTAAAAGAAAGGCTTATCCTATCAAATACTTACAAATTTGTTCACCGTGAAAATTTTAACAAGTTATTTTATCTTTATTTCAGAGTGACTGTACTTATTATCAGCTGCACTTTTACTTGCATATCAGGTTGCATTAACACATTTCAGTATGTGACAGTACAGATTATCTGTCCAAATCAGATGGCTATTTTCTTCAGTTTGGTTCCAGGTTCATTACTGACAGATTCCATGTACACAAAGTATTCAGGAATTAGATCATTTTTTATCACCGCTGTGATTTTTAAACCTATTTTTTACTGTAGTTGAAATCAGAATATGAATCGTAATTCTGATTCAGTGAACACTTTTTTTTCTAAAGCGATATTTCCCTTGAACTCATTAACATACATGCATAAACATATCGTATGCTTCTCTCTACCCTTAGCATCAAATTCGTTCTAAACTGGATAGTTTCCATCCCGTTGTGTTTATATAAACAATGTATTAATAAAACCGTCTTTACACAACAATATAATAAGAGTTGCAGATTATTGTTACAACTATTTAGCTAAGCAATATGTTTCGACCTTACTCGGCCATCATCAGGCTTACAAAACAGTTATGTTAGTCAAGGTACATTCAGTGGTTATTACCTATGGGATCCCATGCTTTACGTTATTACTAACAACCTTTCTCGAATTGCAAGTACTGTTTAAAAACATTATAATACAAAAAAATCTGGTACTAAAATGATGTGTTTACTTTAAGAGTGGGTGTTAGTGCGTGCTATACTGTGAGTACATCGGTAATCTATTTGTAGGGGTGTACACGGGATTGTATTTTCCGCAGGCCTGCTTGACCAACACCACTGTTTTGTAAGCCTGATGATGACAGAGTTAGGTCGAAACATGTTGCTTAGCTAAATAGTTGTAACAATAATCTGCAACTGTTATTATATTGTTGTGTAAAGACGGTTTTATTAATACATTATCAAATTCGGTGTTTTTTCATATTAATTTTAGTAAAATGTTTGACCAGTCTGATACTTTCAGTCGTACTTATCTCCTCCCATTTCTGGACGATATACCGCCACCATATTCTATTTCCTTGATTTAAATTTATTATACCGACGAATCGTGTTTTGCACTGTCCTTAGTTCTTACACATATGAAATGCCAGGGTTTTCATAACAATCTTCCATAATAATTTAATGTCCTTTAACCTTTCCTAAAAATTTTTATGCATTCAGTACAGTTACTAGTCTAGGGGATAAACAAAAAAAATTGTTCTGAATGAAGACATTACGATGTGCTTGAAAATCAATTAGTATTACACAAACGTACGTTAGCACAATCTATTTATTTTAGAACAAGGTTACACGTTTCGACTAGATGCTAATCATCTTCAGGCCCCTACAATTTCGTTACCAGATGCTTTGTCCACTTTGGGATCCCATAGTGTTTACATGTGGATTACTTATTAGCTAAAGCTTTCTAGAAAAGTTATAACTACAGAGTGTGT
>Ga0123352_10015012_pt1 | contig 12336 bp, 10 predicted proteins | sample TergutLab28metaG_FD_89700 | JGI IMG/M metagenome (GOLD analysis project Ga0123352, IMG submission 89700) | Labiotermes labralis P1 segment gut microbial communities from Petit-Saut dam, French Guiana - Lab288 P1 | ecosystem: Host-associated > Arthropoda: Insects > Digestive system > Gut ... | reverse complement strand
GAGGAAAAAAAAAAAAGGGGGTGTTTTTGGGGGGTGGGGGGTTGGGGGGGGTGGATTTTTTGGGGGGGGGAAAATGGGGGGGGGGGGGGGGGGGTACGTCTGGGATGATTACTGGTGACTCGGATACACTTGGACTGGATAACTTGGAGTATGAGGTAGCTGGAGAGAGAGCGAGCTTCATCACTTATTGCACAATACAACACAACACTAATTACTCTATACTGAACGGTAACTTCGGCAGCCGATATCAATGGAGATGCTAAGTGCATAGCCATATAATTCCATGCAACAGCACACGGACATGGCTTTCACCGCACAGTATTTCCTATATGGGGCTGCTTATGAAATCAAGAAAGAAGTCTGGCGCCCCAACTCCCTTCCGCCCACCTTCAAGGCGCCCAACCGGAATTCCTATGCCATTCCATTCTCAGGTCATCTCTAAATTTCCCTCTACAAAGAAATAAACAACAGTCATCTTCAATTTGTTGTGTGGCACATCGCTTCAAAAATTACGAGTAAAATTAACAGCACGGGCGGCCACAGGAACTGAAGCTTGAAGTGAACTTCCTGTTGTTGATACATCGCCAACGATATGCACTTGGATCTACTACAAAACGGGCAGCACGAAACAACGTTGCACAGAACTTAAAGTAACAACGAATATAATAACAATATATTTACATATATAAACTTACACTTCTCCCAGCCACCCTTCCACTTTCTCTTCACTCCCACCTGTAAAAAAAATCAACGAATGCAACGAAATGGGCAACACGGGACAAATAATGTTGCCATCTGTTGGAGAACGGAGCCTTCCCATAGCTGGCAACACTGTATTTTACCTCGGGCTTCATTTGCTGCCGACCGCGACTGGAAGCACAGAAGATGTTTCATACGAAACACGCCGCACCTGAACGTGGGGCCACCGGAAGAAAGTGTTGCCTCCACCTTCAGGACAGAAGATTAAGTCGGAACCCGTGGGAGTCCACTGCACCTATCCTGGTTTTCACTCCGTTATCAGAACCACTTATTCGGTTCACTCGTCTACCCTGCAGATGGGGGCACAGGTTCCTCCGAAACGTTGCCATCTACCAAACCGTACGTCGTTACAGACAAACAGCCAGCAATTTGGCTGTGACATTGCCAGGCTAACCGAAAATACCGTAACTCATACCTGTTACAATAGTTTAATGTGGTATTCATGTCAAAAGGTGGTGTCAGCTTGCACACTGTTAAATATTTGTCACATGCTCTCGTCCATGTATAGGGGATAATAAACCACAGTCAGTACCGAGAAGTCTTATTGCCTCGAATGAAATGCGGGTACAATCATGCATGAGTACAGACGTATTTGGGAGAAAGGTGTCATGTTTGAAGTAGTCAACTAGATGCAGTGACGGACACCATGAAAATCCTCGACCAGAATGGCCATTTTATTTTCATGACGGAACAGCCCCTTGTAGGCCAGGGCCTCTTCATTATCGAACCTTCACGATCACACTCAAGATACACCACACTCGGTAGGACTCCTCTGGACGAGTGATCAGCCCGACGTACAGACCTCTACCTGACAACACACAACACTCATAAGAGACAGCCATGCCTCCAGCGGCGGGAATCGAACCCGTAATCCCAGCAAGCGAGCGGCCGCAGACCCACATCCTAGAATGCGCGGCCACAGGGATCGGCATATTGGCCAGCTGCTTCACTAATATCTCCGGAACAGGAGTCAGGTTTGTTACCACTCAGCTAACTTCCTCGACAATTATTAACAGGGCCTGGACCAGTCCCTTGTAAGCAGAATAACTATGTGGATGATTTCAGTGCTGAAGAAGACGTATGTCAGTATACAGATTAGTATAAAGAAATCGGGGGTTCAAACTGGAAAACAGCTGCCTCTGAAGAGCAGAAATTTAGTACCTCAAACATTACAGAACAGTAAATAATTTTAGAACAATCGATGGCGGCCTCACCCGGCAGGAAAGGATGCACCTTGCCCACTCTGTAATATTCTGCTGGCTTCTGGTTACACGCAAGGAGACATTTTTATTGCTCGCACAGGGTCAAAACTAAGAACGTTGTCCTAAACCGTAATGGACGTCTTGAAAACAGTACCGTCACCGCATGGCCCTCCGTTAAGGGCCCACTTGTGCTTGGTAAAGATATTGTATGATGACGCACGTTTGCTAGAAGCTTCCCTTCCCTAACACAGTTAACTAATCTCGGACACTGCGGGGCGGAAAAGTACTAATCAACCGCGCGGGGGGGGGATCTGTCGACAGCAATTAGAAATGAAGTTAAGGCGAAAATTTTGCAGGACTTCAGCTATTGCAAAATATGATGTGGGCAAAAAAAAAAAAAATCGTGACAAAATTGCAGGGGTATTCAAGATGCCTCAAAACTTGATCCACAGATCTGTTTCGGGAATGATGCAGGCTTACATTAGAAATGCGGCAGGGCGTCAACTAAGAATGAAATAACACGTGTACATTTGGACATCGCGACGTTTCGAAGGAGCAGCTGCATGACACAGATGGCCCATGCGCCCTGAACGATATGAGAGTCTTCTGTTGGCCACATTACTGTACAAAGATAGTGTCTGCTGACTACTAGATTAATTGGAAAATGTTACTTATTTTAAATAAAGCCATATGTATGTATGTATGTATATATATTCAGTCCTTCCTCAGCTCTGGGGGCCCGAGACAAGTGCCTCACTTGCTTTGCGCTTCTAGCGGTTCTGGTTTTGAAATCTCCACCAACACTACATTAACAACATGACATAACATGAATGATCGGTCCGCGTTCATGCTCAACTGGCCAATTGTGTGCAAGCGTATTACAGTATTATTCCCAGGAATATTTTCAGGTCAACTTCACTAATTAAAAAAAAAATAACTATTTACACAAACTTGCAATTATGGAACTAAATTCAGGTAATGCAACCACACGCAAGTATTGTTAACTGATAACGGAGCCGGCGGTAATTTAAAATAGTTAATTATAGAAGACACTTCGACCTTTTGAAACACAGGAAATTAAAGAGCTGAATTAATCATGTTTCAACGTCACATTTTATTTCTACTCGTCCCGTTACATAGCCTGTCGTAGTCACAGTGTGGGCGGAATTTACGATATCAGCTCACTATCCCTGGCGGTTTTCTGAATGTGTACATAACAATACGTTCTCCGACTTCATGGTTTATGCCTACAACCGTGGATTTTCAAGTACGAACACTAGGAAATGGTCTGCACCCAACCCCCTGGCGAACTTGTCATTCACTTCAGTACTATCCGGTTCCATCTGAGAAGACGATCGTTTTGATGGTCAAAAGAGCGACATGTAATCTCGCCGGGTAGACTGATCGTGGAACTGCCGCCTCCAACTGGCACATTGTCCCTGTACATGAAGCACTGGAAGAATCACGCAGACAAGGGAAAATCGAAATACTTTGTGAAAAACTTGTCCCAGTGCCATTCTGTCAACGCAGACCTCCGCGGTCAGAAATTCAATGAAGTTACTCCGAGTTCTGTTGAGGCGTGCCTGAGAAAATTATAAATTGCTCAACTCACGTCCCACGTGATTATATTCTTCACAAACGTCATAAACAGCAACAATGTGATTCTACGTAGGTAGATGTGCGTGTAATTCTTTCACTACTTCATTACGTAGACTTTACCTGCAGTGGAAAATCCCTGGCAGTGTGTCTCCACAGAAGTGGTCTAGTATTTTAAAAATTGTCGGAAATGAAGCCTTATGCCGTAAGCCTGCTTTAAACGAAACATGGACATAACGGAAATTTGTCTTTAGCGGATAACTTTTACAGTCCCGAAGATTCAAAATTCAACTACCTGTATGAAACGGAACCTCCGTGAAACGGGAAACAATCTGTTACTTTCTGTTCCGTCATAAGCAGGTTTCACTGTATCCGGAAAATGCGAGCACTAAGCAACGGTGTGTTGGGTTTCGGAGGAATCTTCTAAACAAAGCGTAATAAGCCTTCGGATTGAAGTTGGGACATGAAGCCAATAGACTGGTACCGTACATAGGTGCCACTATTTCGGTGGCGTATACTGAATTCATCTTCAGGGTAGTCTAATAAGAGGGTTCATGAGGCGGGGAACTGATTAACTTCCTGAGGAATTACCGTCTTGTCAAGATGGTCGCTGCTAAATGGAATTACGAGTGACCAGATCGCTGGAATTACCAACTGGCTGTTGTCCTTTCCGAACAATTCAAGTGCATGACATGTACGTCACAGACCAGTTATGCCTATACCGACCAGCCTAGGTCATACGAAGGCTAACTGGATGGACAGAATTATCGTAACTAAAACTGCGCCCACGTTTATACTTCAAAGCAACATACGCACTTAAGCTTCATATGGAAACTTCATCTCCGGAAGTACAACAAAAACCCGATCTCACGCTCATTTCTGGGATGTGGCACCGTGTAGTTTGGTACGCAGATACAAGCGTTTCTGAGCAACCTGACTGGCGGTCGAAGTGGGATCTGCACTGGGGGAAAATGGTACGGACAGAGCGGCGTGGCTGAGGCTCTGAGCAAAAGAGTAGGAACCAGTGACCCTTAAAACGGCAGTATCGTGACGGTAGGTGCCAAGGGGGGTGGGGGTGGAAGGGATGTAGATGTAAAGGTAGAAGATCAGCTCTATCGAATAGGATTAGTGAACTGCCTATTCCAGTGCATAAATTATATTAAATTACTCATTTGTTTGACCGTAACAGTGCAAGATAACGAAGCTGCCGACTGTAGGTTGTGGGAACTGTAAACCCAGACAGGCTACAGACCTGCCGCTTTCGTCTTTCTGCAAGCAGCCTCTCCGATCTCAGATAAAGGAAGACCAACACAGAGCAATACACAGTTACATTTGGTGCAATTGGTGCAAATCGCATTTTATGATCTGCAATTTCTGTCAACTTAAAACAACAAAAGCAAGGTATGTATACCGTAATGCAGGCACGTTCGTACAAGCACTGCTGCCGTGGAAAAGCAGTATTATGCATTGTCCGTGTCTGTAGCCTTAGTTATCCAGCAAGCGAAGCGCATACGCCGTATTATGTCACCTGCGGCCTGTCTGGCTCTGCAATATTTTTTCGCATTATCCCATAAACCGCCCGATATTCGGAACACTTTATTGAACATAAAATGTGTTAAGGTGTGACATCCTTGATGTGCTTGTAAACACGCTATAACAGGGACGCTGTCCGCCAACACACAGCTTGTATAATAGCAAACTCAGTGCTATAATAAAAGTTACGTGTTGACGGACTACGTCCCTATTATAGCGTATAAAATGTGTATTTTGATTCTCTCTACAATTTTGTCTGAAACAGTTCTCATTCCAAGAAGAATTCGGAGACGTATTATCCTCAATGAGTATGTCTTCATGTAAAGTGCCAGTTATCCTTGTCAGATTTTAATGAAACATGAATATTCTTGACAGGTTTTCGAAAAATACTCAAATATCAAATCTCATAAAAATCCGTCCAGTGGTAGTCGAGTTATTCCATGCGGACGGACAGACAGACAGACAGTCGTGAAGCTAATAGTCGTTTTTCGCGATTTTGCGAACGCGTCTAAAATGATTTCACTAAGCTGAATAGCAAATAACCTCCTCAAACCACATAGCATTGGAATAAGAACGAAACACTACAATGAGCGGGTTGGGGTGGGGTGGGATTGGGGGTAAGCGGTTAAGAATCATTTCCATTCAATTATATAGGCCCTGGCTGGGACTCGATCAGTGTACATCACACACTATAAACCGCGACGTTCAGAGCGACTAACCACCCGTTTCTTCTTAAATCCGAAATGGTTTCCCTATTAACATTAACAGTTGAATTCCGCAGTGAAACTAGCTGCCGTGTAGGCCTGTGTAAAGAGACATGCAACAGAAAACATTTAGCCCTTTCCAGCCCTGTGACGACTACACTCGTACGCACAGCACTCTGCGTGTTCCCCACACAGATACTGATGCGCTCCGATGATTCTAACAGCAAAGACATTATTTCAGTACGCAGCATTCCCTAACTGGTCTTTCTAATGGAAGCAAAACGTGTTCTCTGCGAGGCACGAAGAACATAATCTTTTACATATGATTCACATTCATTTAAGACTCGTGGTCGCCGTGCCATGGCTCAGGCGGTGGGTCGCCGACCTCGCACCGCGGAGGCCCGGGTTCGACCCCAGGTCAATGTTTTGAAATCTGTGGTACAGAGTGGCAATAGGGCAGGGTTCTTTACGAGTACTTTCGTTTTTGTCCGTCAGTATCACTCCACCAAAGCGCCATACGCTCTTACCAGATAAACGGGCGAAACCTGGGAACCTTCCAAACGCATTGCGCTTGCGGAAATCGTGGCGCACTGGAATAGTAAAGTATGTTCATCTAAAGCATTGAAATCAACAGGCCAGTTGAAACTGCCCGTAAAAAACAGGCTGAGCCGACAGACTGAACTGCGCCTAGCACTCTTCGGTTACCATTAAGGAAGTCTTCCGTGTTTTTTTTTTTTTTTGTAGGGCGAATGCCGGGTATAATTAAAACACGCGGCACGGCCCACATTGCCCTAATAAAATACCCTCACCTGCCGAGGTCACAATCGCCGTCGGCCTATGCGACCGAACCCCTCTGCGTTCGAACCGAAGTTCTTCCTCTCCCGCCCCCCTCAACAAAGGACATATTCCCATTTGTAGCATTAATTACTTCATATGACGTCAGCGCCTCCAGCCACGTTGGGAAATTCATTAGCGTAAGCAAAATCCCCGTTTTAGGTACGAAGTTTCCATGTCACAGCCAAACCATGCGTTTCTCAATGGATCAACGAGTTTGTTCGTTGGGTTACTTTTCAAAATGTTACGTATGTAGGTCACAACCGCCACACTGCGTGGCCCGTTTATAACTATGGTTGTGGGTAGGTAGACAGACGTGTAGAACTTTGGTATCGACCGGTCCAATAATGCACCAGTCCACTGCGCAACATACACCTACGCCCAATGCACAGACCGTACCAACTGCACTCCTCCTCCTCGCGTCTAAAGCATCAGTGGCGGCTAAGTGCAAGATTTTCTTCTCCGGAGTACGGACTACCAATAGATGAAATAAGTAATACGAACCGGGAAAGCCCCATACAACACTTGGGATTACTCGGTTCCCACCCGTGAGCACCAGCTACAAAATGTGGCATAAGGAACTCAATACACTGACGGTGTGGTCTCTCGTTTTCCTGGACTACGACAGTTTTCGACGCAACACGCCAACACTTTGAAGCACGAATTTCACGCAAAAAAAAAAATACTTTACGATACAACTTCCACACTTCCAGCAAACACACTCCCCATAACAAAGACCGATCGGAGAAAACCAGTACAGCGAACATCAATGTCCAGAAATTCTGTTATGCCCAATAACAATTTGCAGAACAGTGTCTCTTGATGCATAAGGCAGCACAACACAATCGGAATGTCACAGCTGGCACATTCGTCCTACTACACCGGTTTTGGAGGAATACATTACTTATGACGCCATCAGTTGTTAATTTTCCGCAATCCCATTGCAAACAAGCATCTGTTTCCATCACATTCAAGACCAAATCTTCGCCTGTCGTAGTGTCTTTCAAGCTGCAAAAGCTAGCAAGTTCTTTAAAAAAATAAAATAAAAGACACCATCAGTAGTGCAGAACAATCCCATGACTGCCTGCAATTTAAGTTCCTTCACATTTGTTCACAGTTCTTGTACCCTACATGCCTTGTATAAATTGGGGCCGATAAAATGGTCTTGAAAAGTTTTTTTTTTTAATCCGGACACACCTCTTTAACCATAGCCAACAAACAACGCTTCACAAACTCACGGTCTGTAAAGGGCTTTCATTCTTTTCAGTTGATTATGTACTGTTTACGACTACAAAAACATATTCATTTCTGTGTTTTACTTTTTCCATCGTTCTTAAGTCAAAATTTATCAGCAGAACTCTGCAGTCAGCAGACCGCCAAAAATGGCAGCGCAGGCCACGGGTTGCCGACCCTTGATCTGTACGAAATTTGAAAATTAGTCGAAAGCCAAAACAACATCTGGCTGCGGACTTGGTACAATTGATAAAACGTAGAAATAAAGTTGTCTCTATGCTTAATTAAGCAGCACATCACGGAGACATATAGGGAAGTCGAGATACGGCTCCACGCGTTCCTGACTTCACCATCAGACGGAGGTGGTGATGGTCGGGCTCCCCGCTCCGGCCGCTTACCTTCAAGGAAAGCGTCCCCGATACCCGCTGAATAGGAGGCCGAATGGACCTCAGAGTTCGTCTGGGTACTTTCAGAAAGAGAAATCTCTTGCCCCTGACGGGAACAGTCATAGTGAAATTGGTTAACTCGAGAACTGCGTGTTTTCCAGGTCACCTTCTGTCAGTACAAAGGCTAGCACACGTGCTCACCGAAGTCTGAATGTGAATATCACGTAATGACCCATATCATCCATGCGGATGGACAATAGCTGAAACCCGAAGGTAAGCTAACGACCACATACAGCAGTTAGCAATTAACATGTCTGATATTACGCATGCGAGGCCAAAGGCCTCAAGCCTTCGGAAGCAGAGGCCACTGACAGCACACACACACACACACACACACACACACACGCTGATACGCCGATGTCCTTGTGTTAACAGCACTGGTCAAGGAACTGAAAGGACCGGATGTATGAAAATGATTACTTGTTGAGGTACAAATCTGTTAAATTCTCGTTCCTGCTATACAGGTAATTTCTTTTTCTATTTAAAAAAAAAAAGAAAAGAAAAGAAAAAAAAAGAGCTCTGTTACGCACAAATATACGACTGATAAATAACAAAGCAAAGTGCTTCAAACAACAATGGTGCGTGTGGTGTCCGATTCGAATCTCGGTGCGGATACGTACTGTCCCCACTGAGACGTTCCGTTGTCTTCTTCAGTCCATCTAGGAAAATTTCGGGGTGCAGTAACTTAAATTAGCCAGCGATAGATACTCCTCACGCAACGCATTATTATGTCATCCGATCATTCGACGCTAAATCTGAGTTCCTGACAGCGTACTTAAATATGCTACAAATAAACACGTAACAGAAGTATTACCAAATAAATGGTCCAATCGGTCTGCTCAACGTGGTTCCGCTCTCATTAAATCAGTGCATCTTTTAAATCTAAGAAACCGGTATTCCAGCTATGTCTTATTGGTTTGAAACAGCATCATCAAGGTCTGTCAGCTAGAACACAAAAAATACACTTTTACAGTCCTGTATTACGTCCATTATGTATATTTAGTAGGGTTACTATTCTGTTGTAAATGGAGACGGATGAGATGGGCGGAGCATGTGACACGCGTGGGAGAGAGGAGAAAAGCACATAGCAAGGTCTGTTCGAAAGAGTCCGTGGCGAAGACGGAGAATATCACTAAAGTAACCTTAAAGAACCAGAATGTGGGATGTGGCCTGGATTCATCTGTTTTAGGACAGGGACCACAGGCGGAATCTTGTAAGCACGGTAATGCATATTTGGATACCAAAAAATGAAGGGATTCTCTTCACTATCAGCGTCTCAAGAAGGTCTCTGCTCCATGACGTGAGTACTATTATGTATATTAAGAAAAGTTCCATGTTTGTGGAGGTACTACAACAAGGATTTATGAAGGCACCCTCCTGTCAGCAAATGATTGCTAATTTACCCACAGCGGTCACACATTACCGGGTCGCTCACCCAAAACATAGTGCATACACAATTTTAGGGGAAAGCCTGTACGTTGTATTCATTATCAGCGACAGCCGACGGGTATCCGAGGCAGAGAATCGGATAACCACTACATGTTCTAAAAATCGCCGTATTACGTAGAAGGATTTACCATTCCAGTGAAACTAATATATGATGGAAAAGACTGCCCGCTCAGGCACAGTCAGTTCTTGGTTCGACTCCGGGCTGGATTAGATTTTCCACGACGGGATATATGAATCGCGCATCTATTAAAGAAATTCGTGAATTCAAAACGTAAGGTTTCGAACAGACGTAGGGGCTAACTTATCCTTCAGGGTACATTTACTAAGAAATTCGAGCTTTCCCTTCCTTTCACCAACTGGAGTGACAGAGGTCATTAGATATACTCGTATTCGTCGCTACGCTGCTACAAAAAGCGGCAAGCAACGTTTGGAATTCTAAATTAACATACAAGCTAGTGCGAAGCCGAGAAACGCAAATGGACCACACGGCCATAGATTCACCAGGGCTGGCAAATACACATTACAGTGAAATCCATCTTAAACGCAGCCGCAGTATAACAGAAACCCGTCTGCAGCGGAAAACTTCTACAGTTCTGAGGGCCCAAACTTAAAGTACATGTATGAGGCGAAACCTGCCTGCAACGAAAAAAAAAAAAAATCGGTCCCTTGCTATTCCTTAATAGGCAGATTTCACTGAACCAAATCTGTAATAACGCGTTACTCAGTGTACGCAGAACGTAACAATGTGGTGCGTTCGCGTAATGTTTATACCTCCTTGGCTCACCTTTTATGGAGATTTAATGTTGCCGGCAACGATAAAACGTATTTACGTGTTCACCTAAAGTGCCCGATTTTAATCAAATCTGAACTTCAACAAATTTTCGTGGAAGTCCCCAATATCAAATTTCGCGGAAATCCGTCCTCTGGGAGCCGGGCTGATACATGCGGCTGGAAGGACGGACCGAGGGCATGACGAAGGTAGTAGCCGCTTTTCGCAACTATGAGAACGCGCCTAAAAACGGTACAAGTTTTTTTATGACTTCTCGAGAATCCTAATTTGTTTTATTTCAATGAACTGTTACCAAATCCAGGAATCTAGTAGCAGACGGCACACACAGTTCAAATCTGAAAATCCCAAGCACTAAGAAATGCCTACGCTGCAGAAGTTTATTACAGACGCAAACCTTAACTAACTTCACAGAGGACGGTTACATCAGGGACTTCCAGATCTGGACCTAGACATTCAACAAACTTTCCAGACTTAAGGCAAATTAATAATAATGCAAGATCCTATGTAAATTAAATCAAATTTTGATATTTCATTGTATTATAGGCAGGAAAGTACAATTACTGAAAACTGTGTCTCATTCAGCATTACAGGTAATTTATGGTGTCACTGTGACCGCCACTAGCAGTGTCGGGTTTTCACAGATACACCAGAAATCTTTCATATACCCATCAATTTCTCTCTACAGTTCTTTGTAATCCCTTTTACTATTATATAACCGTTAGTTTCTCTAATTAAATTCTCATGTATCAATCACAAAAGCCATATTAATACAACATGAAAATAATCCATCATCCTTGATTATCTCCTGAAAATTAGGAAGTGTGTAGGAACAGCGCAGCAAGGTTACGTGGCCGGGTTCATAACTACAGTGAATTGTAATCTTATTATTTTTCATGTCTTCCGTACACTGTCCAACAAAATACATTTACAGTCAATTTTATAATATTATAATTACACATTATTCCCTCCTAAACGTTCGGCCCTTCTGGGCTATCATCAGAGAGAGTTTATTACAGGAGAAAAAAGGCACAAAGCACTAGTCTGCATCAACATCAGAAAATACAGTTGCTGCAAGCATAAGACAGCTAGAAGTACATATATTCTTACATACATTTGCCGCTATGTCTTATACTGTATGAATCAAGTCCCGTAAAGTTAGATTGCGATGTGTATCGTGTGTTCACTTGAACGGTACGCGAAAATTACTTAACTTTATGGAACTGCATTCATACAACAGAACTGAAAAAAAAATGCAACAGACGTCTGAATACAAATACAATAATGCATTGTATTGTTACACACACACACACACACACACACACACACACACGTGTCGTGTCTTATACTTGCAGAAACTGCATTTTCTAATGATGATACACACTAGTGATTTGTACACCTTGCCTCTTCTGTTAAGTTCTCTCTGATAATGGCCCAGAAGGGCTGAAGCATGTAGAAGAAAGTGATATGTAATAATAATAATAATAATAATAACGTATGTTAATAGAAGTTGCAATCTCAGGAGACAGAAATGTGATTAAAAAAGAAGCCGAGAAGATTCTAAAATACAAGGACCTTACAATAGAAATACAGCGCATGTGGAATGTAAAAACAAAGGTGATACCAGTAATAATGGGGGCGACTGGGTGATACCAGTAATAATTGGGGCGACTGGGACTATTTCAAAGTCATTTAGAAAATACGTGACCAACATACCTGGAAAACATGAAGTCAAGGAACTACAGAAAACAGCCATATTGGGCACTGCACACATACTTCGGAAAGTACTAATG
>Ga0123352_10015011_pt1 | contig 12336 bp, 4 predicted proteins | sample TergutLab28metaG_FD_89700 | JGI IMG/M metagenome (GOLD analysis project Ga0123352, IMG submission 89700) | Labiotermes labralis P1 segment gut microbial communities from Petit-Saut dam, French Guiana - Lab288 P1 | ecosystem: Host-associated > Arthropoda: Insects > Digestive system > Gut ... | reverse complement strand
GGGAAATTTAAAGTTTCGAAAACGTTTGTGGCTTTTGTGGGGGTTATAAAAAACACCAGAAAAGAATAAAAAAAATGAAAAATTTATTAAAAAAGAAAAAAAAAAAAAAAAAGAAGTTACGGCTTACCTTCCAATTCTGCATGTTTTCTTTGGCTGAAGAGAGGTTGCCTAATTTGATTCTGGAAGACATCATTAGTTATCCCTTTGCCCACCGGAACATCTGGCACGATGCTGTCGCCATGTACTGGAGTCAACATGATGCAACTCAATTTTGTTTCTGTTAGTCTTCAAGTGTTCTGCCAAAAGCGGTGTCCATTCAAGAATTCTCAGCTCCAAAAACGACGTGGACTTGACAGGCCTTACTTCTTCTATTAAATAAAAACAAATTACTTAAAATATTATTATTCTTAAGAAAATTTTATTAGGCATGTTAATGGATTTTTTCTGTGGCGCTACAGCCCAAATCACGTTTAGGCCGCCTCATTGTTGAGGTTTGTAGATTACACGCCATTAGACACGCACACACACACACACACACCGGACAAACCTCCTCTGAACAAGTGATCAATTCGTCGAAGTGACGTCCACCTACACAACACACAACAAACACAAGAGACAAATATCCATTCCCTCTGCGGGACCCGAACGTGCAATCCCAGCAAACAAGCAGTTTCAGACCTACGCCCTAGACCGCTCGGCCACCGGGATTGGCAGCCATATTACTTTCTAACACTTTATTACCAGAAGCAGTAAAATAAAGTAACCGTGAAAGCATTCCAGTATTCAACTGGTAACAGAAGTGACGACAGAAAGCCTACATTCAGTTTAATTTGAAACATAATATACCTGCGCTGTGGGCCGAGGTAGCTCAGTCGGTATAGCGACTCACTACGGGTTGGACGGTCCGAGGATAGAATAACGGTGACGGCGAGATTTTCCGCACCCGTCCAGACCGGCCCTGGGGGCCCACCCAGCCTCCTATACAATGAGCACCTGGTCCTTACCTGGGGTAAAGTGGCCGGGGCGTGGACTTTACCACCGACCTCCATCCAGGGCCGAGGTTAAAGAAAGAGTAGAGCTATACATCTACTCCCCCTCTGGGCCTTCGTAGCCTGTTCTGGTACGACATTTACCTTTATCTTTACTTTATATACCTGCGATTGTAAATATGCCAGGAGATAGAGTAATTTTGAGTTATTATGATCCGCAAATGTTGGTAGTATAAAGGTCTGTGTTCGAACTTCGAAAGTATCATGATCGGTGTTAAAGTGGCCGATGGCAGAGTAACACTGAGCATGACGTCACAGGTGTACTTCATACATAAGCCATGAATTCATTCGGATAGTCAAGAAACATAAAATCAATCTACAAGGAGATTCGTCGCTTGTCTGTAACGTCGCCAACTCCCCTAGCGGCGACTGTCACAGTCATGTAACAACAAACAGATTATCACCGGCGCCACAGTCTGTTTGCTTCGTCTTGTCTATTTTGTCTTCTTCAAAGCTCACACTTACTGACTACATCTTGTTTTACTTTACGAATTGGCTGGCTTGCTGCACAACAACAGCCAGCCTGAAGGTCACGATTAGGTTTCTTTCGTCGTGAAATCGAAGGGTCGTAAGGATGCTACGCTTACCTCTGCAGTCACAGAAAGCACCAAGTCTGTAGCACAAGCTTAATCTGTGACCATAAACGTGACGTTAGCCATCCTCGCTGCCATAGCCTTTGTCCGGCGGACTAGCACTTTTAGACGTAATCTGGTTTGTGTGTGCTTTGCTGGACAATTATACAAATACAACTTATTTTCTAGGCGAAGAAAGATATAAAATATTATTTCATTTCAAAAACTACTCGGATGCAAGTAATAAATAACGAACATAACTGGACGGTAAATTCACAGTGGAATTTTCTTGCAGCTGCCTTTCTCTGAACATCCGCAGTTTTAGTTACACAATGTGAACACACCAGTTACTAGTACAAACGTATTTTGCGTACACAAAAATCATCGCTTTGTAAACTAATATATAACTACTCTATGAGGTATAGCATTGGTTGTTAATAAATAAATAATTATCATGACAGTTGTGTTATTCATTGAGACCTTGATCGGGATCAGTGGCTCAACATTCCTGAATTACAGCAACCCGATATTGCAGGTTTTCACACTCACGTTCGAAAAGAGGGTGCGGTTGGATTGTTAGACCGAAACAAGTTAAAATAACAGAACGCGAATCACAGACTCGCTGCTGAATATGCAGTACTGATATTTCTGATGAAATAAATAAATAGCTAAGTATACACCTACACTGTTCTGGGTACCGACTAAATGAGGCCTACACTGTTCTGGGTGCCGACTAAATGAGACATACACTGTTCTGGGTATCGATTAAACGAGGCCTACACTGTTCTGGGTACCGATTAAATGAGGTCTAAACTGTTCTGGGTACCGACTAAATGAGGCCTACAATGTTCTGGGTGCCGATTAAATGAGACCTACACTGTTCTGGGTGCCGACTAAATGACGCCTACACTGTTCTGGGTACCGATTAAATGAGGCGTACACTGTTCTGGGTGCCGACTAAATGAGGCCTACACTGTTCTGGGTACCGATTAAATAATGCCTACACTGTTCTGGGTAACGACTAATTGAGGCCTACACTGTTTTGGGTTCAGACTAAATGAGGCCTACACTGTTTTGTGTTCAGACTAAATGAGGCCTACACTGTTTTGGGTACCGACTAAATGAAGCCTACACTGTTCTGGGTACCGACTAAATGAGGCCTACAGGGTTCTGGGTACCGACTAAATGAGGCCTACACTGATCTGGGTGCCGACTAAATGAGGCCTACACTGTTCTGGGTACCGATTAAATTAGGCCTACACTGTTCTGGGTGCCGATCAAATGAGGCCTACACTGTTCTGGGTGCCGACTAAATGAGGCCTAGACTGTTGTGGGTGCCGATTAAACGAGGCCTACAATGTTCTGAGTACCGATTAAATGAGGCCTACGCTGTTCTGGGTACCGATTAAATGAGGCGTACACTGTTCTGGATGTCAACTAAATGAGGCCTACACTCTTCTGGGTACCGATTAAATAATGCCTACACTGTTCTGGGTAACGACTAAATGAGGCCTAAACTGTTTTCGGTACCGACTAAATGAAGCCTTCACTGTTCTGGGTACCGATTAAATGAGGCCTACACTGTTCTGGGTACCGACTGAATGAGGCCTACACTGTTCTGGGTACCGACTAAATGAGGCATACACTGTTCTGGGTACCGATTAAATTAGGCCTACACTGTTCTGGGTGCCGATTAAATGAGGCCTACACTGTTCTGGGTACCGACTAAATGAGGCCTACACTGTTCTGGGTACCGATTAAACGAGGCCTACACTGTTCTGAGTACCGAATAAATGAGGCCTACGCTGTTCTGGGTACCGATTAAATGAGGCGTACACTGTTCTGGGTGCCGACTAATTGAGGCCTACACTGTTCTGGGTACCGATTAAATGAGGCCTACACTGTTCTGGGTACCGACAAAATGAGGCCTACACTGTTCTGGGTACCGACTAAATGAAGCCTACACTGTTCTGGGTATAGATTAAATGAGACCTACACTGTTCTGGTTACCGACTAAATGAGGCCTACAATGTTTTGGGTACCGACTAAATGAAGCCTACACTGTTCTGGGTACAGTTTAAATGAGGCCTACACTGTTCTGGGCACCGAATAAGTGAGGCCTACACTGTTCTGGGAACCGATTAAACGAGGCTTACACTGTTCTCAGTACCGATTAAATGAGTCCTACACTGTCTGGGTGCCGACTAAATGAGCCCTACACTGTTCTGGGTACCGACGAAATGAGGCTTACACTGTTCTGCGTACCGATTAAATGAGGCATACACTGTTCTGGGTACAGACTAAATGAAGCCTACACTGTTCTGGGTACCGATTAAATGAGGCGTACACTGTTCTGGGTAACGATTAAATGAGATCTACTCTGTTCTGGGTACCTATTAAATGAGGCCTACACTATTCTGGGTACCGACTAAATGAGGCCTACACTGTTCTGGGTACCGACTACATGAGGCCTACACTGTTCTGGTTACCAACTAAATGAGGCCTACTATGTTCTGGGTGCCGATTAAATGAGGCCTACATTTTTCTGGGTGCCGACTAAATGAGGCCTACACTGTTCTGGATTCCGATTAAACGAGGCCTACACTGTTCTGAGTACCGATTAAATTAGGCCTCCGCTGTTCTGGGTACCGATTAAATGAGGCGTACACTGTTCTGGGTGCCGACTAAATGAGGCATACACTGTTCTGGGTACCGTTTAAATGATGCCTACACTGTTCTGGCTCCCGAATAAATGAGGCCTACACTGTTCTGGGTGCCGACTAAATGAGACCTACATTGATCTGGGTAACGATTAAACGAGGCCTACAATGTTCTGGGTACCGATTCAATGAGGCATACACTGTTCTTGGTGCCGACTAAATGAGGCCTACACTGTTCTGAATACCGATTAATCGAGGCCAACACTGTTCTGAGTACCGATTAAATGAGGCCTACGCTGTTCTGGGTACCGATGAAATGAGGCGTACACTGTTCTGGGTGCCGACTAAATGAGGCCTACGCTGTTTTGGGTACCGAGTAAATGAGGCCTACGCTGTTTTGGGTACCGACTAAATGAGGCCTACACTATTTTGGGTACCGACTAAATGAGGCCTACACTGTTCTGGGTACTGACTAAATGAGGCCTACATTGTTCTAGGTACCGACTAAATTAGGCCTACACTGTTCAGGGTACCGATTAAATGAGGAATACACTGTTCTGGGTACCAACTAAATGAGGCCTACACTGTTTTGGGTACAGATTAAATGAGGCCTACACTGTTCTGGGTACCGATTAAATGAGGCCTACACTGTTCTGGGTACAGATTAAATAAGGCCTACACTGTTCTGGGTACCGATGAAGTGAGGCCTACTCTGTTTTGGGTACCGAGTAAATGAGGCCTACGCTGTTTTGGGTACCGACTAAATGAGGCCTACACTATTTTGGGTACCGACTAAATGAGGCCAACACTGTTCTGGGTACCGACTAAATGAGGCCTACACTGTTTTGGGTACCGACTAAATGAGGCCTACACTGTTCTGGGTACCGAATAAATGAGGCCTACACTGTTCTGAATACCGACTAAATGAGGCCTACCCTGTTTTGGGTACCAACAAAATGAGGCCTACACTGTTCTGGGTACCGACTAAATGAGGCCTACACTGTTCTGGGTACCGATTAAATGAGGCCTACAATGTTCTGGGTGCCGATTAAATGAGGCCTACACTGTTCTGGGTACCGATTAAATGAGGCCTACACTGTTCTCGGTACCGATGAAGTGAGGCCTACTCTGTTTTGGGTACCGAATAAATGAGGCCTACACTGTTTTGGGTACCGACTAAATGAGGCCTACACTGTTCTGGGTACCGAATAAATGAGGCCTACACTGTTCAGGGTGCCGACTAAATGAGGCCTAAACTGTTTTGGGTACAGATTAAATGAGGCCTACTTTGTTCTGTGTACCGATTAAATGAGGCCTACACTGTTCTTGGTACCGATTAAATGAGGCCTACACTGTTCTGTGTGCCGACTAAATGAGGCCAACACTGTTCTGGGTGCCGATTAAATGAGGCCTACACTGTTCTGGGTGCCGACTAAAAGAGGACTATCAGTTGACATCTGTCTGAAGTAGCGAAGAAGCACAGTGGACATACGTGTGTTTTAAAGTATATATTTACGGTATATACGTTAGTATGTAAAGCACATCTCATGTATCACTGCACACTTTAGTGTAGGCCTTACTAAGGTACGGCTTGTAAACAACTCTCTGCAGAGGGGAGCCTTAAAGAATAAATTTATCAAGTGAAAGTATCGCAAGCAGGTTTCCTGGGACAATGGATAACAAACACAGCCATTTATATTCACAGATGGTTTACAATTTCTGTACAACTACGTCTTTAGAATCTCTTGATCACTTGAGACATTAAATATCACTGAAGAATTGCGAGATTCGGTAGGATACATTATGTACAATACATCATTCTTCAGTGGAACAATATTTCTACACTTAGCCACTCCCACTAGCTAACTCAGAAATTAACCTACGCACTCACTCTTTCCTTCAGACAGGCATTTCGGACCACATTCCTCGCTAAATACTTCACCGAAACTCACTGACACTCACCCATACATTATCGTACCGACATTCGCTACCTCACCGAGTCTCACCACTCACTGATGTTCACTCACGCTTTCTTCACAATAAACCAATGAGTGTTACTGACGCACGCTCATTGATGCATTGACCCTTCACCCACTCTCCCACACACTCACGCACGCACAAATTCACCCAGCCTTCTTGGCTTGTACTTTCATATTTAATGACTCAATTGCTCGCTCTCTGAATCCAAAATAAAATAAATGACTTCTGTTCACTCGCTCATTAACTCCTTCACGTTCAGCACCTTCCCTTGGTAACTCACTAAAAATCATCTTTTATTTTTATCGGCTGGTGAACGTCATACATAAGCCACCATGTCAAAACACGGAAATCATCGATGCTTACTAAAGCATTATCAAAACTTTTGCCTGTTAATTTCACTGAAATAAATTTAAAAAAAAACTCAGTTCGTACCCGTCAGTACGTACATTGGAGCTCCTTCATTAAGATCACCTGGTTTATTACAGTAGGAAATTAGTTTAATTTACTTTGAGAAATATACGATACTTATAAATATATTGGGCGGAGAAAATACAGAAATTTTGATGATGAAGTTAAGTGGTTCCTATAGTAACCACGGTAACTTGACGAATGAAGGAAAAAATAAAGGCTTGGTGATTAGTGACACTGAGTATATGAATGGGGTTTTATAATGCAGTTTGTAGTATAGCGTAAATCCGTGACTTGAACTCGACAAAATATACTAATGTGAAATTAAGATTATAACATCGGAAATTACTTACTGGCTTAATATAAACTTACATACCTTACATGCATTCAGTTTAATGATACCTTTACTTTTATGTGATTACACGAACTGCAGCCGTTAAACATTAGTACCACTTATACAAATTTGCTGGCTTATATTGTGGTGTTCCCCACTGAAGATGTCCCTACTTTGACGTAGTGGTGGGGCTTGCGAGATCATAAAAGCCTGACAGCTATGCTGGCGGTAGCTAGCTACTGGTAGGATCTCCCATCCCAGAGAGGTCGAAGGTGATGGCCCAGACAAAAAGGCACACCCTGGACCTCCAGGTTGGAGGTCGGTAACGGGTAGGAACTCTCAAGTGAGACAGGCCTACCCCAGGGCGTAGTGATCCTACCAAAGTGAGCTAGAGGTCTTCCCGGCCCGGGAAGTAGTATCTGGTAAGGATCCCATCCCTAGGGTTACAAGGGGGCTAGATAGGAGTCCAAAACTGTGGTGAAGGCAACCTATCTAGGGGAGCAAACATGATACAAACCCTGGTCTTCCAGGTTGAGCATATTGCGTGAGGCCAGCGACCTCTCCAAAGAAAACATTTATGCAAAAAATCTCAACATGGGATTGCCGGACTGATTAATGGATGCAGACAAAGACGAGTGTAACGGAACATCGAGATCAAAATAATCACCAGAACCTGGAATGCAAGGAATTTGTTACATTCGGGTAAAATGCAAGAATTAGAAGAACAGATAAGTAAAACACAACTAGAGATACTAGCAATACAAGAAATAGGATGGAGTGGAACCGGTTTCATACAAAAACAGAGCTACTCATTATATAACAGTGGACATAGCAGCAAAACAGGGCAAGCTGGCACTGGTTTTGTACTCCTGACGAAAATGCAAAATTATGTCATAGGGTTTGAAGAACCATATAATGAACGAATACGTAAACTAAGATTAAAAGGTAAATATAATAATATTTCGTTAATTAATATATATGCTCCAACAGAGGACCATACAGAAGAAATTAAAGAACATTTCTATGACAATCTACAATATCTGCTAGACAAAACACCTAAAAATGATATAATCATAATTTTAGGTGATGTAAATGCTCAACTAGGAAAAGAAAGATTATATAATGAAGTAACTGGTCAACACACCTTACATGAAGAAACAAACAGAAATGGTGAATTGTTATGTGAGTTTGCATGTGCAAATAATATGGTAATTATGAGCACTAATTTCCAACATAAATACATAAAATAACATGGCTGTCACCAGATCAAAATACAGCTAGTCAAATTGATTATATAATAATAAATGCAAACAACAAAGGGGTAATAAGAGATGTAAAAACTATGAAAGGCCCCAGTGTAGATTCAGACCATTTCTTAGTCAAAGCAATAATTAAACAAAAATAAGTGTAACACTCGTGTATAAGAAAAAATGGAAACCAACTTTGAAATGAAATAAGATAAACCTGCAAAATCCATCAAAACTTAAAGAATACAGATCATTATTATATATCAAGTTGACGAACTTAATACCTAAACAAGAAGTAAGTGATGAATGGGAACAGATAAAGACCGCAATAGTCGACGCAACAAAAAATGTAAAAGAAAAAAGAAATGGTGGGATGAAGAATGAAAAAAAATGATAAAAAAAAAAAAAACGAAGCGAGGAAAAAAAATGATTATAACTGAAGACAAGAATAAGCTGGAACATACACATTAATAAAAGAAATCAAGCAAATAAAAATCAACTGTAAATAGTGATAACTCAATAGAAGAAGAGATCCAACATAGAATAACACTTGGAAATAAAGTATATTATGCAAACCGATTTCTCTTTAAAAGTAGATTGGTCTCCAAGAAATCAAAATTGAAACTGTACTGGAGTATTATAAGACCAACAGTAACATATGGGTGTGAAGAGTGGGTCTTGAAAGGAACCGTAAAAAGCAAGTAAATGGTATATGAAAACAAAGTGTTAAGAAAGATCTTTGGTCCTACAAAGGAAAGATATGATACATGTAGAATCAAAACAAAGGATGAATTAGATGAGTTAATAAGACATAAGAATATAATAAATGACATATAAGCACAACGATTAAACATCCAATGCCGGAAGACAGAATGGTATATATAAGTAGAAACTGATGTCAATACGACCACAAGGGAGACCAAAGAACAGATGGGAAGTTGACATAAGAAATGACATGAAGAAACTGAAAATAAAGAACTGGATTAGCTGCATCCAGGATTGTAACAAGTGGAAATCATATGTTGAGAAGGCCAAAACATTCAAAGATTGAAGTTGTAGCGCCTGAAGAAGAAATACTGTGGTGTTTGTGTTTGACACTGTTTAATCTGATAGAATGACACAAACGTTCCAGATAAGCCTTCTGCTCCCATCTTCAGGATAGGATATACAGGCAGCATATTTCTAAAAAAAAATTAGTTAATACCTCCTGAAGATGGAGACAGTATGTTCTTCGGAATATTTGGTAACCCATCTAGGAGATTACACAGTTTTTGTGACACAGAACCACTCATTTAAATCATAATCATCGCCCATACCTGATATCTTAGGTAGTTTACTTACAATATTTTAGCTTAACTTTGCAACCTTATGGACTGCCTTGATCAAATTAAACGTTTCTGTCACACCAGTTTGGGGCACGCGGTGGCGCAGTTGGTTGAGGCACTGCGCTACAAACCGGAAGGTCGCTGGTTCGATTCCCGATTGACATAATCCTTTCAGCCGCACTACAGCCCTAGGGTCGACTCAGCATTTGACAGAAATGAATACCAGGGACATTTCCTGGAGTAAAGGCGGCCGGTGTGTAGCGCTGACAAACTTACCACCTTCATTTGCCGACTGTCTTGGAATGTGGGAGCCCCTAACTCCTGAAACCCTCAGGGCCTGCCCAGGGAAAGCTTTACCTCTTACTACACCAATTTAAGATTCATTTTCGGGATGTAATGTTCTCAGAGCCGTGTAGATGAAGAATTCAGTACTGATGGTATTTATTTGTTAAAATAATTTGACCGACGGAGTGAAATTTCATGTAGTTGTACCTCCAATGAAGCAGAGACACCGACACAAACGCACAGAATTGACAGCTGCAACTGAAGTGTCAAGGTGTCATTCCATACCTTACAGAAACAATCGCTGACTCAACCCCACTCCGTAACACTACATGCACGAAGTAATGTTCTCACGACGTACGCGTGACCTATACGAAAAAAAAAAAGTTACCGTTATATAAGACAATACACCCGCCTTGCCAAGTTTCACAATATTACCCTGTTCTCAGTGGCTCAGAAATACTTTTTATCACAGAAGAACATTTTAGTGCACACGAAATATGTTTTAATTAGTTCACATCGATGTGCCTATGCAATCACGATACATTATCGGTTTCCAACGAAACTGACCTTACATTTCGGCCACGTCGCCGCCATGTCCATCTCGTGAGGGTGAGGTTGGGTGCGGCATCTCTTCATGAAGATTGGGAGACACGCCGCAAAAAATATGGGAGAGATGCCACATTTAAATAATACCAAATAAGCTTGAAAAAAATTATGCCTACACATCTCAGAGTATTAACATAATCTGTTCTAGTGTCCCATCTTCCAATTAGTCTAATCACTGTTTCTAGAAAATTACGGTAAACCAAAAAAGTCGTCACGCATGTTCAGACACTCTAAGAAACAGGTTTAGCCCCACTGTCCGTGCCACTGCATACAGGCTTGCTAGAGAAATGAAATGGGGATTTCAAATCATTTCAACGATGTAACTGAAAGTGCAGGATATGACGGCAGGAAGTCTGTCTTTTGCTAGAGCTTAAAGAATGAACCGGAACACTGTTGGAACATTTTTTTAAAATGTTGAATAAAGGAGCGACCGAAAATAACCTTTCTGACACACCTGAGAATATTTTCAACACCGATGAAAGTGGAATACGAATAAAAAACAAATGTGACTCTGTAATAAGAGCAAAGGAACCTAAAATGTTCATGTTTTAATATCGGGAGGAAATAGTGAATATGTAACAGTGACAGCATGCTGTAAAACTGCCCCCGGTTGTAATATTCAATGACGTCACAAGAAACAGGACTTCAGTGACGGCTTACCCCAGTGAACCGGAAATCTTCGTACATTAGCATGGACTTATTCGTCAAAGTGTAACAAAGAAAACTTCCTCAAACACAAAGCTTCAGGAAAGGTCACTCTACTTTTAGATGGCTGCAGAGCTTATTGTTACTTACTTTAACTGTTTCAGAGTGCTGCTGAAAATAACGGTACTACCATTCATCTACCGAGTCACTGTACTCATACCTTAGAACCTTTGGATAAGTGCTTTTTTGGGACTTTTAAAAGAGTTATATCAAAAACCCAAGCCGCAGCTTTTAAAGTCACTCGATATCGCATGGCGCGCCCATTTGGTTAACGTGGAGTAAAAATGCGTCCGTGGGTGTTAGAGTAAATGCGTTTGAGTCAACGGGTATTATCCTTATAACCGCTATAAATTTCCTCAGTATTTATTGTCGATTTCTGATACCAGCGAAACTGTAACTTCTATGAAAACAGCATCTCCAAATACGGGCCTGATTTGTGTACTGTGTACGTCTGTCACCAACTCTGAGTGTATTTTAACTATCTCATCAGAAACTTCATTTTGTACTCTGAGTAGTACACTTCCTTTTGACATCTCTCCTGAAGAAATTACTTCCTCCACAGTTTTGAAGAAGTTCAGTCTAGGACCGAAAACACCGAGAAAACATTCAATTGAAAAAACAGCAACTGTCTTTTTTTCCGAAGAAGCTAATAATATCGAGGAAAAGCGAAAGAAGCAAAGAGAAAATAAAGCAAAAAGCACAGAAATCGAAAGGGCAAACAGCCCCAATTTTTCTGGTCTACAGGTTAGAAACTGCAGAAAAAAGAAATCAATAAAAACAGATATTCATTATCAAGAGACAGCGAAGATTCTGAAAACAATGCTGTGAGTGCTGGGAAAACAATCTGCAAACAACTAAGGGACATGATTGGATCGAATACGTGAGTTGCTGAAACTGCTGCAAGGGTTCTGTTCTCTGTACAAAGACAAATGCGTCGACTGCAGTGGAAAGTTATTGCGAGAAAAAACAGTAAGATGCAGAACAGGATCTAGAAAACTTAGTTCATTGCAACTGTTACTCTTAATTTCATTTTATTACCGTGCAATGTGATAACAATATTTATTAAAACCAACTAATTGCACATACATGTCAAACCATTTAAAACCACATTATTGGATTAAAATGGATTTAAAATATCTCCTACATGTTTCAATCCCTCTATGGG
>Ga0123352_10015009_pt1 | contig 12336 bp, 5 predicted proteins | sample TergutLab28metaG_FD_89700 | JGI IMG/M metagenome (GOLD analysis project Ga0123352, IMG submission 89700) | Labiotermes labralis P1 segment gut microbial communities from Petit-Saut dam, French Guiana - Lab288 P1 | ecosystem: Host-associated > Arthropoda: Insects > Digestive system > Gut ... | reverse complement strand
GCCATTATCTCCGTAACCGTTCAACTTTGGACATAGGTGTTTTGGGTTATATCGGTATACTTTAACATAAGGAACACCCTCCCGAAGTCTGGCACATTCCTCCTGGGACACCCTGTATACACAGACATACATATACATACACACATATCTACACATGAATCTAAAGGAGCGGCAACACTCACGCCCTCTCTTAACATTCGGAATTTTATCCTTTCATACAAAACCGTCGCGATTTTGTAAACACAGAACAATCCATATTTTCAAGGAAAAGTTGCAGTCTGCAACAAAGGCACTGATGGGTATTACAGACCTGGATGGTACCGGAAGACGCAGATTCTCAACTTGACACGGTTACTGTACTAATGACTGCACACTTCGGCCTTCGCCGACCACTTAAGGATCATTCAGTTGATAAATTGCCAGCCGTTAAAGGACTCAAATAACCTTCATTTGTTTAGTAACGCGTTTTCAACAGCATACGTCATTTGATATCAATATGGTGAAATGATCGTAAACGAACAATCGTAGAGGGTGCAGGCAGATGCGATCATGTCCGAGCTTAGGGCCTTGCTCCAGCATTTGCCTAAAGGGACGGAAGATGACCCGTCAAGGCCGAAGCGCGAATGCTGCGTTTCCCGACCGAGGCTCAACCTCGTACATCCCGAAGACGTTTATCAGTGCCATTAAAGAAGCATCACAATTCGACATTATAGGCAGCCAATAAAATGCAGCTGATATATTCAGAACTCATTCCTGCGGAATTAATTTTCATGTTATCCATCCATTCTTTGGGTGGCCGTTTTCACGTCGTCTAATAGATGCCCTAATTTTCGGTATGTTTAAATATATTCTTGTACAAAAACCGAAGTTATCACAGCGCAGTCGATGAATAATCGAGCTTTCTGGCACATGATGATATGACGAATGGTCAACAGTTACCGGAGTGACAGAGAAGTTTTTACTCCATCCTCAGAGTCTAAGCAGTCAAAATTGAGTGAACTACCTACATGGAGACAAAATTCTCCGAAACGTTGGTTAATATTCGCCAATTGACATGGCTTCATATCCCTCCTGACGCCAAACTTCATCAAAAGTGTTATTCATTGTACGCCTCTTCTTTCAGAACGTAAACTGAGTGCGCAGTTTCCTAATGCCAGTGTGAGAATGTACGTGGAAGTTTGTTTCACTTACAGCCCTAAGCAATAACATATGGACGAAAATAAGGGGAAAAGAGAAAATGCAGAGCAAGCAATAACATACGTAATATTTGTATAATTAGACCTATATAGTAAACAACTAACAGAGATTTACAAAGCTGACTTACAACGTGCATATTTTAAACAAGCCGTATTTCACAACACGTTACTTCAGTGCGTTCGCGCATGTATTTACATCACAAACAGAATGTTACAGAACTACACCTAACACTCACACAGAAAGCTAGCAGTCTATGGCACCGGCACCCCAAGGTCCAACAGAGTACGTCAGTGGACATCATCCTAGACAACATCTATCCAGTTCACACTTACGCAGTAGTCTTTCTCGCCCAATTTAACTACAATTAATCGTTATCTTACAGTGCGGACGACCTCGACCCATTCCATTCTGAGAGGTATATTTGGTATACCTGTACATGCTGGTATGAGAGTTGGTCTGTGCTTACACTGGCAGCGCTGCTTGACACTATATTGTCACTATAACGACGCTACTACTTGTCAACATACTAACAGCAACGCTTGCCTTTATGCTGACAGTACTGTTCTAATACTGACTTCGGTGCTTTTCATACTAACAGTAATGCTTGTCATACTGACAGCAACGCTTATCTTTATATTGACAGTACTGTTCTAATAGTGGGCCGGGTAGCTCGGTCGATATAGCGACTGACTACGGGCTGGACGGTCCAGGATAGAATCCCGGTGGGGGCGAGATTTTCCGCCTGTCCAGACCGGCTCTGGGGCCCACCCAGCCTCCTGTAAAATGGGTACCGGGTCTTTTCCGGGGTTAAAGTGCGGCCGGGGCGTGCTGCTGACCACTCACCCCCTTCTAGTGCCGCTGTCATGGAAGAGTACAGCTATACCTCTACCCAACTTCTGGGCCATACCGGGCCTGTAACGGGTTCAATTTACCTTTATTGTTCTAATACTGACAACAGTTCTTGCCATACTAACGTAATGCTTGTCATACTGACAGCAAAGCTTGTCTTTATACTGACAGTACTGTTCTAATACTGACAACAGTTCTTGTCATACTGACAGCAATGCCTGTCAGCGTTAACAGCCCCGCCTGTCATTACACTTGTAGCACCACCTGTCACACACTGACAGCAGTGCTTGTCACACAGACAAATTTCTTCAGTCGCCGTCCTGGACACTGCCTGGTGTCACGGGATGTACCGGTGGCTGCAAGCAATTGCGCTGCCGCGATCGGCGCGGCGATAAATTGAAGACCCCACATTTACGTATTTTAAGGTCGCGAGACGTAACAAAATCTGACCCTTTTATATACTTGCGCAGCACTGTCACAGCTAGACCTCTAAATGATCCTGAGTTCGATAGCAAATATCGTCATCACCTTACAAAAAATAATGTAAAATCTATCACTTTCAAGAAAACAATTTACCTACAGACAGAAGCAAACCGAACACCAGAAACATTGTCTATAGGAAATAACAAACAGATTTGCCAGAGATAATGGGCAATGCCAAACGTAATGTTCGTATCATCCTTGAAGCTAAACAAATGAAAAAACAGACGTCTATACTGCGGTTATTTCACCACAAACAATACTATCACCAGTACTTTCTTGCATGTTTCTCACATTCTGTTTACACACAAAAATACGAAAACATTACTCGAATACACAATGAATGACATAGCAGAGCCACATTACACCACCGTCACAAACCATTATTACAAATCTGGATTTCCCACTATTCGTTGCATTCAAGAGGTGGCTGGTTTGTACTACAGAACGTACCTACTGTTCTGAGTTTTCACATCTCTCTCATTCCCGTTTGGGCCGATGGCGAGATAAAATATTAACATGAGATAAAAACTGTCTCTGTGCTGAATCTGTCTGGGTTAGTGGTGTACAGTCCCACGAACCTTAACATGGGATACAGGTGGAAGTTGTCTGCACTCTACAGACACTGCACCTCCGGGGAAGGAGTCCACGGTACCCACCGCATGGAAAGCGCGATGGATCCCACGGCCGGTAGGGACTGGTGGCGAACGGGAAGCGAAAATTTCCTAATGCTGCCGGAAATCGAACCCCGGTCATACCGTCCGTAGCCGTCACTAGGCTGAACTTAGGGTCATGCCGTCCTTCTTATATACGTGCATTACAAACGCCACAACAAAACAGAGCTCCAACTACACTGCGGAACAAATCTCGGCAAATAGCCGTCAGACATCATGGACGGGTGCAGGTGGGGAACAACAACAACAACATATTATTATTATTATTAGGCGCCTCGGGCCATTGCAGCCCAAGGACTCGCGTTTTGCGACTTAAGAATCTTGTCCGTAGATATACGGTAGAACTTCCTGGACGGGGGATCGGCCAATCAGAAGGCCTACACCTACACAAAAAATGCAGACATAGATCCTTGTCCCAAGTGGGGCTCAAACTCACGATTTCAGTGCCGGAACGATGTACGACCACAGCGTTAAACGCCGCGGCCACTTTGACAGGCAAATAATAAAACACAGGCCACGAACTGAGACAAAATGACGTAACTAGAATCAAATGCAATGTTTAAGGCACAGTAGTTCAGCTGGTTGCCCTAAACAAAGTGACAAGTTGACTATGCTCACAAGGAACAAGTGGATGCATACTGTACCGGGCACCGCCATACCGTGGCATTTGCTTTTGTCAGAGTAATTTACCTGGTCGTCGCAAGCAGAACAATAGAGTACAAAGCCAATGTTGGCGTCCAGAGATTCACAGAAAATAATAAAAATAAAAAGGCTTATATAAAAACCTTTATCGTCTGTAGTCTCTCTGTGATGCCGTCCAATAGCTTGGAGCAACCGCAGCGTCCACGCTGGACCGTCACAAGATGTCGAGATCAATTCCATTAGGCCAGTCAGGATCCTGGGGCGAGGAGCAAGTTGCCTTCTCTGATAATGTTGCAGTAGGGTAGTTTCTTTTCCGTTCTCATCTCGCAGAAACACAAAGATGAGCAATCTCGCGTCATCTCAAATGGATTTGTGCTTGACCCATCCATCGTCCTTTTAACATCAAAAGGAACTGCGACGATATGCATACTCGGGTATTTATAGTTTATGAAGGGGTCTTACAACGCAGCGCTTTTCTTTGTAATTGACAATATGTTACGTACAAGGGTTGCTCAAAAGAACTGTGCGTTGACTGGACACATCCTCTTCCTTTGTATGCAGCAATGCTTTAAAGTCAAAAGACAAATTCGGCGGCAGGCAGATCTCATTCACAAAAACATATTCCAATTCAGTTTCCTTGCATTTTTGTCATGTGAAGCAAACGCTGTAGTGAAGCCGTTATTTATCAAATTCTGCAAACTAAGAAATAATTGCTAATGTTAACAATCATATTCATTTCCAGAAGCCGAAGTACGCACGAAACCAAGTTAACTGTCCAAATTACCGTCCAGCGCCATGCCAGCAAGTGGCATTTTCATTTCCCCTTCACATTTAGGACACACATCCTGCATATCCACATATGTTCCTGAAGCCAGTGTTTATCAATTCACTTTACACGTATGGGCAAACAATTACTGCAGAAGTACAAACCAAAGACAACAGGATATGTTACCATACAGCTGCACGGAAGAAAGCATACTAATAATACAGACATGATATGAAAGAACACACTAAATTCAGCACTGATTTTGAAACAGCATTACAAACATGGAGCCATATTTTTCCTTTTCAGTATACACGCAATTTTATGATCTCACGACAGTACGCAAGCATGCATCCAGAACTTCACTAACACAACTTTAACGACTGGTCGTTACCACAAAAATGTAGTGTCTGAGGGTTCGATTCTGCAAGGCGCCTCAACACCATCAGACACCACGGAGAGGTGAACTGTCACACGACAACAGCAGCTGCACGTGATCCATAAATGGTAATTCTCGTAGCACAAAGTTATCATAGCATATATCCGGAGAACTATGTCTTCCTTCACAACATACAATTCGCTAGTCACAACAACTGGATCCACAGCAATGCGCAATAACAAGTTAAGTACATGGAACAGAGCCCTTCTTCAGAAAAAGAAAGTTGCTGCCCGTTCCACAATGCCACGCCTTATATGGAACCGAAAGGTTTATAACTGTGTTCACATGATCAAGCCATTCGATCCTATCCTACGTCGACGGAATCCGGTCCGTAAGTTCAAACACTACTTAAGATTCATTTTAATAGTGTCCCTCCATCTAAGCCTCCTTCTCTCAGGCGGAGCATTCCCTTCAGGCTCTCCTCAATTATATATCACAGAATAATTTTAAATATGCATGGAGAATGCGTTCCTGCCTCACATGTGGGCTATTTCTGTATAGGCAGGCATATACTGATATATGTATGGGACCAAATATAAATATCTTTATTATGTGTAAATATTTCCCTGTTAAAGTTCATCTCTTAAACTCATAAAACTTGCATCTCGACTTGTGGGAAGAACGATACCTCCTACAAGAAACAAACTGCTAACCTTCAACACCCTTCAGTTTGAGCTTTTAGGGCGGAAGAATTTTTTTTTTGGGGGGGGGGGCACCTACGATTGTACTTTGAGTCATCGTCCTATAGAAACACATTTGTTAAGGGAAATGTCAGTTACGAATGTGAAGTAACTAGCTCGACAGCGACAAAAACCATGAATCGGAGTTAAAATAATTCATACATAAAGTTCTCCGGTAACTTTAAACGGTCAACTTTTTTTGGTGCATTCGCAAAATTTGCGGAAAGCGACTACTACCTTCGTCAAATTACTGTCCGGCCGTCCGTCCGTCTGTATGGAAAAAAGCGTTTCCCACTGGACGGACTATCATGAAATTTGATATTCGAGTATTTTTCGAAAATATGTCGAGAAAATCCAAGTTTGATTAAAATATGACAAGGATAACGGGTACTTTACATGCACACCAATATACACTTTTGATCACATCTAGCTCAGTTCTTCTTAGACAAAACTGGTACAGAAAACCACAACATGCATTTATGTTCAACAACTTTCATTCGAAAATCGTACTGTTTATGAAAAGATGTCGAAAAATACTCCATAGATGGAGAGGCCACGGATGACAATATAGCGCATGCGCATTGCATGCTGGATACCTAAGGCTACAAAAACGCATTCAGAATATGTAATAATTATTACTTTTCCATTGCCACAATAGCTGCACGAACAGGCATCAATGTTACATTGTTACACGTACATTGTCTTGCTGCTTCATGTCATCCAGGTGTACGGGAGGTAAGGAGACGAAGTTCAACACATTCGACGTTGCGGCACAAAAATGAGCGATCAGATTTTATATTCCACTCAGTGCACAACGGAAGTTAAGGAACCCTGTGTGTGATAGAAAGCTGTGCGGACCTCAGGGGTATTCTCGCTATCAACCTAGTGGCAACTGACTCCGGTTGTCACTTGTACCCTGTCAACAGTGTCTTCGTAAGGAACATTATGAACTGCTTTGTGCGCATTCATCAGTACATAGTCAGGACATATCACATATTGATGCTGTTGGTCTTACGATTACGGTGTAATTAATTGAATTAGCACACCAACTAATGCACACACTTAAAATTTTTACATTAAAACATTTAAAATCGCGCCAACATGTTTCTATCCTAAGATAATCTTCAGGGAGCTACACTCTTCCTTGCTAAAGTCACATTTAAAAAAAAAAAACTCGCTGATTAATTTCCTTATATTAACTGGGTGGTGTGGCAGCATGTCGTATTGTGTAAATCGTACGATGCCACAACACCCAGTTAATATAAGGAAATTAATCAGTGAGTGTTTTTAAAAATGTGACTTTAGCAAGGAAGAGAGTAGCTCCCTGAAGATGATCTTAGGATAGAAACATGCTGGAGCGATTTTGAATGTTTTAATGTAAAAATTTTAAGTATGTGTTTTAGTTGGTGTGTGCTAATTAAATGACTCTACTAAATGCACGGTGCAAAGATAAAGATACTGTTTAATTCTTTAATGATGGGTATGCAATGACAGTGCCTTGAAGTTTAGCATTTCAGATAACGGACGCGTTACGTGATACAAATATACTTAAATACACAATGAAGTGATATTTTTTCAGTCCCCTGCTGCCACGCGACGTGCATCGACAGCCATGCACTATACGTACAATCACACACTAACACCAACTTCTACGGAATACGATGTCAAAGTTCAATGTCGTCACCAATATCTGTTCCGTCATATCACTTAAATTCATAACTTTTATGGGAGGTTTATACAAACCTAACTGTGCACGGCGGAATTACCGACGTCTGTGGAAGGCAACCACAATACAAGATATAAGTATGTGGAAGTACACACAACAGTCACCACCCAAGAATATTCAAGTTGCAAGCAATACGATCGTAAGTTTGGGGATCATTTAAAAGCGTCATTTAATTCTGCTGCCTCGAGATCCAAACAAAAATCCGCACACACGAAGGCACAGGAACAAATGTACCCACAAACAGAAACGTTATAAAAATGAAATATGTAGACCAGAAAAGTATTCTCCTATAAATACACGTCACTGCTCTTTCCAAAAAATTGTCGTTCAAGAAATTCTCGTTAATGTATGTCATTGTACGTCTTTTATTTTTGTGTTCAATCCCTTACAATTATTTAAAAAGCATTACGTGTTACGTTATTTTATTTATACAGAACGTGGTATTGCGTGCCAATTACATACCAAATTATGCGTTTTAGTGGCTTTCCTTTGAAGGACAAGGACCTCTAGTCCTAATACATTACACCATGTCAGGGGTTCCACAATGAGGCTCGACAGTCGAACGCGGCTTGCTCAATTAGTCTGTGAAAATACTATTAACGTAGTTGACATGCACAAGACGCAGGAATTGAACGGGGGTTTTAAAGGCTTTCCTAGGAAAGGAGATTCATAACTAACGACAACTCAACAACTGTTGTTGGACGAACAGAAATAATGAAACCGTAAAATAAGGAAAAAAATATTTTATGTTCTTAATAAACGGTTCTTGCCTAAGCTGCCTCTCAAGTGCGGCTCCTGAAACTCGTCTAGCTGAATACCCCTGCGCTATACTATACAAAGAAAAGCATTCGGCGATGCGAACATCCGAGTTTAACGAATAGGATTACGGAACGCATGTCGCTTGCAAGCAGCGGAACGCGTCCAACCCTGAGACATGCGTATTCCACTGGTCTACACAGGGTTTTCAGCCGCAAAAATATCCACGGTAATCGGTTAGTTTATGTGTTAGAATAGGCCCAGAAAAAGAAACACAAGCTGCCAAATTAAGTTCAACATCAGAACTTCAGACATTACAGTTGTTAACCGTATAATCAGACGAATACCGCTGATAACTCGTACTCCCTCAACTTCCTCCAACTAATACAAACTTCTACTCCCAATTTAAGTTCACTAATTAATTCTCAGAATTTTTTGGTGAGCAGCTATAGTGTTCTGTACCAATAATATTGTGTAACTTGGGACTTCGGCGTTTCGCCTGAAGATGGCGATTGCAATGTACGCCGAAACTTCGGAATAACTTCAACAGATGGAGCGCCCAAACCCCAAACGCTGAAGAGAAACATTAAACACTGACCGTAAAAACCTACAGACGAGTAAAACAGGATACCGGCTACGTGTGTGTGTGTGTATGTGTGTATATATGTACGTGTGTATGTATGTATATGTGTGTGTGTATGTATGTACGTATGTATGTATGTGTGTGTATGTGTGTATATATGTATGTGTGTATGTATGTATATGTGTGTGTGTATGTATGTACGTACGTAGGTATGTATGTATGTGTGTATATATGTACGTGTGTATGTATGTATATGTGTGTAATATATGTATGTGTGTATGTATGTATATGTGTGTGTGTGTGTGTGTGTGTATGTATATGTGTGTGTGTATGTATGTATGTATGTATGTATGTGTGTGTGTATGTATGTATAAATGAGTGTATGTATGTATGTGTGTGTATGTATGTATGTATGTATGTGTGTATGTATGTATAAATGAGTGTATGTATGTATGCACGTATGTATGTATGTATGAATGTATGTACGTACGTACTATGTATGTATGTTGTTCGTGGAGATGTGAGATGGGGATGCAGTTGTTTTCGGCGTCCAACAGACGACGATAGATTTTTGCCAGCCATATCGATGAAAATCGACCTTTTCCCAGCATATACGACAAAAGCGAGAAAATCTGACGTACCTACAATTTATCCAACAACCCAGAATCAAGAACAGTAATGCAGACTCATGAAAGAACGTCGATGTGAGCCAGCTAAGTCCCTACTGTTTCAACAAAATCCCCATACAGCATGTGTTTTCGGCGCCATGACATATCATTCGCAAAACGATGATTTCATTCACTATAACGTTACCAGCCTGCAACGCTAAAATGAAACCTCCAATATTTACTCCTAGACTGTTTTCCACACGCGTCCTTTACTTACCTCTGTGGTTACGCTGTTTATTCATTGCACACCCTTATTTATGTATTACCCTACCCATATGTAGAATGCATTTGCCTCCAGCATTTAATCAGGCCTTACCCTCACACAAATACGCTTCAAATACACACTTATATTTAATATTCGTGTTACTCGCACGTAACGAACATATTATAATACCTCGCACGAACGTGGCGGGACGAGCCGTTTCTAAGAAAAAGCGATAAAAGCACATTTTACGTATATTGGGCTTGGTGTAAACAGAAGTATTACTGCACTATTCAGTCAACGACGATTCTGAAAACCCCCACAGGCCATACTTAATCGGCTATCATTTATCAGCTCCGGAAATAAAACACGTAGACGGAGAGATAGCTCATTACGCGTCCATTTTACGCACTTCATGGAAAGAATACACAACAGAATTCCATGTTATGCCATTATTCTAATCGAACGTGCCTGCATTTTTTTTAAACATTTACTGCCTATAATGACCTGAAAAGATGCTTGTCACCGCTGCCGATTTAAAATATAGGCCAGCCATAATAAATAAAATAAAAATCAGGAGAAACTCAAATGGAATGGAACACTAAGTTTCTTAGTAAATATTCACAGTTAATTTACTGGGTACAACCATTAGTAGAAGACACGAACGTTTATACTATGCTAGCAAGGAGGTTGGTCCACAAATGCACGCTAAAAAGCGTACGCTGTCTGGTCATGAGTATCAGAGAGAGAAAACCATAGCATAAAGATGGTTAACAAAGTCTTAAAAATTACCAGCTTCATATATGTGGGAAGGGCAATGACGCAACAATATTACGGCTATGACTAATTATCAGCAATCAAATTGCGGGGACTTCGATACCATTTAGTGCAAATGTTCCAAACCTATCAAGCAGAGAAGAAAAGGCACCCAGCTGTAATTTTGCCCGCTGCTCTAAGTGGCCTTGCAACTCAGCCTCGCACCGCACAGTATTGAAGCGCCTGAGAACGAAATGCCCAGATTATGTGAATCTGAAAGAAAGTTACAAAAAGTGAGGAAAAAAATTAGCAATGATAAGCTGAGCTATTTGTAGAGTACGTCCTTCATGAAATATCAATAGAGTCATCAAATCAGAGACGGGATGGGCAGGATACGTAGCACGGAGTTTACATGGGAAGTTCAGAAGGAAAATTTGATGTAAAAATACTGGGGGAAGAGCCCGCGTGAAGGATTACCGCTGGCGCAGAGAGTACGGTATTAAACAATACTTACGAGTGTGCCTGAGTGCGGTGGATCAGGACACACATCCAACGGAGGGTTTTTGTAAATGGGTGACAAAATGTTGGCTGCCTACAATGAGCTGACAATTTGTTTACCAGCAGAGCAACCATAGGTTTCTCAGTAGTACATCTGTACCATGGAATTATGCTTTTAATGTTTCTGGGTCTTCTGAGGGCGCTACGGAAAGGTCATATGATATCACATAATTACAAATTAACTCATTACCCAACACAACGTCAAAGGCGGAGGTCTGTTCCTATACACGTAGTTTATATGTATATTTCCAAAACATTTTCTATAAATGCAGACACGCGTTATTTCAGCAAGTATCCTTCCAGATGCCAGTGACCTCGCTACAGTATATAACCTTAAGCAGGATTCGTATGACGTCACTTTGTCTACATTGTTTAAATTAACGGCACTATATAAATTGCGCACATGAGTTAGTGCCATGTACTGGTAATAAGCACTCTGCAACAAATAGCAAAGTGATGGGACAGCGCAAATGAACCATCACAGTGAATACATCAACCAACAAACGCACCAAATCAAACAGTTCAAGAAAAGTATCAAACTCCTACATGTTTCGGCACCGAAGTGTCATCCACAGGGAGTTTTCCAAAACAAAGGAATACAAGTCCATCAGGGAAACTTCTAGGACAGAGGAATACAAGCCAAAACGCTACCTTTAGCGTGATGGCTTGTATTCCTTTGTTCAGGTGGACTCCCTGAGAATGGCACTCCGGTGCCGAAACAAGTAGGAGTTAGATACTTGTCTTGAACTATGTTTTATTGGGTGCATTTGTTGGCTGATGTATTGACTGTAAAAACAGGCACGGTATGAGTAACAAAGAACCATCACAAATTCCACTTCGTCTAGCTCAAGCCCCCCTGAAGCTCAGTTAACACTGACCAACAACACTAACAATACAGTCCGTGAAGAACTCATAAGCCCACACTCTATTCAACTTTCCGTACGTGGCACAAGGATTAACAAAATTATAAATTAACTACTGTAATGACCGTTAACCATTCAACGGAAAAATCCCGAGTTTACGTTAGTGTGCACAGGCAAAAAAAAAACCTACTAAATATAACATTATCCTGTCAGTGCTGAGACAGCAGAAACGGATGGATACTTAAGATGGCTGTCACATTCTTTAGCGCCTGTGACAGACTGGCTTCGCTGTAACACAAAGTGTTTTGTGTTGTCTTCGAGCTTTCCGATGCCAGTATTCAATAACGCAGGCGCGTAATGTTAAACTTTGTGACACAAATTTTAAAAATTATAGCAAACCAACTAGTTGCACACAATGTATTTCACTTGGTAAAATCACACTTTAAAACACATTAAAAGTCATAATCACCTCCTACATGTTTCGATCCCAATGGATCATC
>Ga0123352_10015008_pt1 | contig 12337 bp, 14 predicted proteins | sample TergutLab28metaG_FD_89700 | JGI IMG/M metagenome (GOLD analysis project Ga0123352, IMG submission 89700) | Labiotermes labralis P1 segment gut microbial communities from Petit-Saut dam, French Guiana - Lab288 P1 | ecosystem: Host-associated > Arthropoda: Insects > Digestive system > Gut ... | reverse complement strand
TCGGGTTTGAGTATCTCCAATCCCTTTTACGACCTTTTCCGGCTACCTCAGTATACTACTTTTATCGCTTTTTTTGTTTCATTCCTCGTGGTGACGCTCGCGTCATGATTGTCTGTTGCAAAACAGCCTTTTTTTATTGTAAAATCTGAACCATATTTGCAAAATATGAACTAAAATTGCTATTCCGTTGCCAATAAAAAGTCAATAAATTATAATGTTTCAAGACATACTACTACAATAAAATATCATTGGAGGTTAACCCAAATGGGAAAAGAACTACTGCTTAAAACATTGCGTCACGAGAAAGTGGATGCCGTGCCATGGGTACCGTTTACAGGGGTACATGCAGGCAAATTAAAAGGTTACGATGCAACAGAAGTATTAACGGACGGTAACAAGCTGTATGAATCACTATTGGAAGTTAACAAGCTGTATACACCTGATGGTATGCCAGTTATTTTTGACCTGCAAGTAGAGGCCGAAATTTTAGGCTGTGACTTAAAATGGGCAGCTGATAACCCACCATGTGTTAGCAGCCATCCATTGGCAAATGAAATGAAATTGCCATGCGAATGCCTTATCCCAACAGAAACGTCTGGCAGGCTGCCAATTATCCTTGACGTTATGAAACGTCTTAAAAAAGAAATTGGCGACAAAACAGGTTTGTATGGTCTTATTTGTGGGCCTTTCACCCTTGCATCCCACCTTCGCGGCAGCGATATTTTTATGGACATGCTTGACGAACCCAATTATGTACGGGAGCTTGTAGAGTTTTGCGGTAAAGTAAACATTGCCATGGCCGAGATGTATATTAATGCCGGCATGGATGTTATTGCCGTTGTGGACCCAGTTATCAGCCAAATTTCTGCAGAACACTTTGAAGAAATGCTTTCCGACACATTTAAGGCTGTATTTGACTATATCAGAGCACGTGGCTGCCTGTCTTCATTCTTTGTATGCGGCAACGCAACACGTCAAATTGATGTAATGTGTAAAACCGGCCCAGACAGCGTTGGCATTGACGACAACTGCCCGCTGGCAGAAACTAAAAAAGTTACCGACAGCTACAATATAGCCATTGGCGGAAATATTCCGCTTGCAGGTATCATGCTGTTTGGTAACCCGCAAGACAACATGAAGTCTGTAATCGGCATTTTGGATAGCGTAGATCACAACAATTTCATACTAAGCCCCGGTTGCGACATGCCATACGACATCCCAATAGAAAATACCATTGCCTGTACCCAAGCAGTAAAAGAGACAGAATCTATTCGCGCTCTTATCGAGGGCTATGAAAAAGTTGTTGATGCAGTTGAAGTAGAACTGCCGGACTATGCAAACAGGGATAAGGTTCTTGTCGAGCTATTTATGCTAAATTCCGATACATGTGCCGCTTGCACATACATGCTTAATCTAGTTGTGGATGCCTTTGACGAAGTTAAAGATGTGGCCGAGTATATCGAGTATAAGCTTACGGTTAAAGGCAATATCGCCCGCGTAAAGAAAATGGGGCTAAAAAACCTGCCTGCTATATGCGTAAACGGCGATATCAAATGGGTGTCTGTAATACCGGATAGGGAAGAATTTATTAAAACAGTAAGATCTTACGCAAAAAAATCATGACAAAATTAGTACTGCTTCTTGGCTTTTTAGGGTCCGGCAAAACAACTTTGATGCATAAAATTTTGGACAGATATTCTGGCAGCAAAATTGGGATTTTAGTAAACGACTTCGGCAAATTAAATGTAGACAGCATTTTGCTTACGCGCAACGGCATTCCTATGCAAGAATTAAGCAATGGCTCAATTTTTTGCGCCTGCATAAAGGCAAATTTCTATGCCAGCCTGGTCGAGATGTCAAAAGACGGGCTCAAATATTTGTTTATTGAAGCATCCGGCCTTGTAGACCCTACAAGTATGCCAGATATCCTGGAAGCAATTTCTGACCGTGTTCACACGCCATATAATTTTATTGGCTCTGTTTGCGTAATTGACGCTAAGAATTTTTTAAAGCAGGAGAACATTTTCCCGGCGGTAAATAATCAAGTGGATTATGCAAATACAATTATAGTCAACAAATCCGACCTTGTGGACGCGGCAGGGCTCGACAGCGTAAAAGAAAAAGCCCGCGAAATTAACCCACGGGCGGATATTATTTGCACATCCCATTGCGATGTAGACATTTATACAATAATAGAGGGGCTAAAATTTAGCCGTGATATTGACAGAGAGTCTACAAACACCTATGAATCGCGGCCAAAATCGCTAATGATCGAGGGCAATGAAATTTATAACGAAAAAGACATTGCCGCTTTGGTGGAAAATTTATCGCCCCATGCATACAGGATTAAAGGCTTTGTAAAAACCGGGGCAGGTGCTATAGAAGTACACGCGGTTGGAACATCTATTGATATAAAGCCATGGCCTGGGAAAATTGAAACGTCGCAGCTTGTTGTAATTTCGGCTGTTGGGCTTGGTATAATTAATATTGTTACAAATGAGCTAAAAGATTTTGCACCGCCGCTTAAAATGATCATGTAGTACCAAGAGGCGCACTATGCGCAAACTCCCAAACATCCCTTTCGATACACACATTAAGCCCCTGGCTCTTGGTGGGTTCCAATGCATATTTTGTATACAAATTAGCTAAATGCTCTTTTACACGCCTATAATAATCAAGTTCGGGGGCCTTCATGCTGCCCTGCACAGGCCGCCCCATTGGCATCCATACAGACGCCGTGGGCATTATCCCGCGTTGTGCCAGCCAAGTTGTACCGTTTGCAAGTGTATCAAACTCTTCTATTCCTATTATGAAGTTTGAAAAAGCCTTGCCGCTTCCATGTTTTTCGGCAATATACACTAGCATATCAAGATATTTATCTCGAAATTCATATTTGCCCGGGGTAATTTCCCGGGCTTTTTCTTTGTCCCAAACTTCTAAGCTGCAAGCAATACGGCTTGCACCCAGCTCAAAATATTTATCGGCGGTAACATTATCTTTTGGCGGTGTTGCATACAGCAATAGTTCGCCGGGAACGGCCAGTTCACTAATGGCGTTTAAGTAAGACATAATATGACTGCTTTCGACTTCACCATTGTATGTAGAGCCGCCGGTAATTTGAATATTCTCCACGCCTTCGTTGTCAAATGCGTATTTAACAATCTCCCGTACATCTGCAGCAGGTACGTCTTTGGGCAATGCCTTACCCTTCTTGGCCAAATTTTCGAAATCCCCGCCAGAAAAGCAAAATTGACATGGCTTTTTATCGGCCGCAAATTGGCATGGCCACAAACACTGAAAGGCAACCCAATTAAGCCCCTGCATAACTGCATTGCCGGTAAACGGGCGACCCAAAGCGGTTTTTTGTTTGTAAAAGTTGCTTGCTTTTGGAAATGATACGATATCAACTTCGTTATTTTCATAAAATAGTGTAGGCTGGCCATTTTGCATTCTAAGCGAAAAAGGTGTGTGCAAATCTTTTACATGCCTAAGCAGCTTTATATTGTCCCAGCTAAGAATGCCAGAAAGATACCTTAGATGAAACTGAGTATCTGTTAGTTGGGCTATTGTGCCGTCACTTAGTATCATGCAATTGCAACAAAGCGGGTTAATATCCAAGCGCGAGTTATTATCTGCATCTTTTGCATACTTGTACACGGCATTTTGCACCAGCACACCGCGGCTTACCAACAGACATTTTAGTTCGACACTATCTACGGTTTGGTTGTTTAGTTTATATGTTTTCATGGTTGCCCCATTCGGTATTATGTTTTGCAAATTATACCTACAATGCAGGATGAAAACAAGATTTTTGCCCCAAACACAAGGAGAATGAGAATATAATGCAAGAAAGTTATGACATTGTACAAAAAAATGATGACGGTCAAGGGCATGGTGCCAAGGTTTGGCAAATTGGTTTTTTCACATTAAACAATACGGCTGTAAATATCTATTTTATGCTGATGCTTTATATTGCCTATTTTATGTCGGGCGTATTGGGGCTTAGTGTGGCCGTTGTCTCTACTATACTGGCGGGGCTGGTGGTGGCAGATGGTTTTATGGACCCGTTTGTTGGCTGGCTTATTGACCGTACCGGGGGTCGCTTTGGCAAATTCCGTCCATTTATGCTTATTGGCAATGTGTTAATGGCGTTTTCGCTCGCGCTTATGTATTTTAGTCAATCCGCTGTTGCCTGGTGGCGGTTTCCGCTATTTATTACCGCATACACCATATACATTGTCGGGCATACATGCCAGTTTTGCGTAACACGTGCGGCACAAAGTGTTTTAACCAACGACCCAAAACAAAGGCCTGTGTTTTCTGCATTTGATATGGCAATGAATGTATTGCTGTATGTGGGTGTAACTATGGCTGTAAGCAATGTGCTTGTGCCGCGGCATGGCGGGTTTTATGCATCAATGTTTACAGAATTTTTTATTTTTGCTGCAGTGGCCTCGTTTATATGTACATGTTTGGCAATTGCGGGCATTTGGGCAAAGGACCGCCCCGCGTTTTATGGGTTTGCCACAGGCCAAAAAGCTAAACTGCGCGACTCTTTTGTTGTGTTAAAAGAAAACAGAAATATACAAATGTTAATCATCGCGTCCAGCACAGACAAGTTATTTTCCAGCATTACGCAAAACGCGGTGGTATCCGTTATAATTTTTGGCATTATTGCGGGTGATTTTGCATTATCCGGCCAAACAAATATGATTGTGTTTATGCCAAGTATGATTGTTTCCATGCTTGTCGTACACCTTGCCCGCAGAAAAGGCCAAAAAGAAGCACTTTTATTTAGTACTTACGGTGGTATTATCTTTACGTTACTAATTTTTTTGCTGTTTTTGTTTGGCGATCCTGCGAGTCTCAGTTTTGTAAATTTAAGTGCATTTGCGATATTGTTTTTAGTATTTCTAGCATTGCGCGGCGGTTTTATGTCGGTTAATAACAGCATTCTGGTTCCAATGGTGGCCGATTGCGTGGATCACGAGGTGGCTCGATCCGGGCGGTATGTTCCCGGCATGATAGGGACATTGTTTAGCTTTGCAGACAAGGTTGTAACATCACTAAACACTGTAATTGTTGGCGTATTGGTGATGTTTGCAGGTTATAGGGCAGAGTTTCCCACAGTTAGTACGCCTTATTCACGAGCCTTGTTTTGGGTAGGAATGGTTTGTTATTGTTTTTTGCCTGTTTTTGGCTGGGTTTTGAACATTGTGTGCCTTAGATATTATAGTTTGTCAAAGAAGGGGATGGCAGATGTGAGAGAGAGTATAAACAGGATTTTGTGGAAGGAGCAATGTTAATGATAGAGTATAAAAAAGTAGAAACCAATATCACTGCCGACATGCTGGACGGCGGTTTTTTTGTGGGCTGGCCCAACCCGCCGTCCATACACGCACATTTGCAAATACTAGATGGCAGTTACATTGCATGGATAGCTGTTGACTGCACATCAAACAAAGTAGTCGGGTTTATCAATGCCGTCTCGGACGGGGTAATGGCGGCGTACATTCCACTGCTGGAAGTGCTGCCGGCATACCAAAACCGCGGCATTGGCAAACAGCTTGTATCGCGCATGCTTGAATCGTTAAAGCATTTATACATGGTAGATTTACTTTGCGACGAAGAAAAACAAAACTACTACGCAAAATTTGGAATGCATAAGGCAACCGGTATGTTCGCAAGAAACTACGACCGCCAAAGTTGCGAATAATCAGCAATCCACAACCAATATAACGGGAATATGCATCACACTTGCCCGGCCATCCACGGTTATTTCTAGTACAAAACGGTGGCTTGCGCTCATCGGCTGTATATTTTGAGGGCAAAATTCCAGGTCAATAGTTTTGGTATAATCATGCCCTGTCACACCTATAAACGTTTTAAACTCTTGGGCAGGCAGCACTTGCCAATAATAATCGGGATTGTAGCATTTTATCGTTAGCCCCGCTTGGGTGCGGTATCTGTTTGCAATCGTAAGTTTAAGCTTTGCGCTTTGCCCCGGTTTAACGGACACGCCGTCTACGTATTCTACGCTTACATCAAAGAATGGGAACTTGCGTCGCAGTGCCGGGGTGTTTACATATGAAAGCGCATTTTTGTTTGCGTAAAGCTCGCCCACTGGCACTGGTTTTGGTGCGGGCACCTCCACCGGCAAGCCGTGGATTGCCGCCATTTTGCACATTATGGCCTGGGTACGGTCGGTCAAATTATCGATATCGCCCGGTACCATACTGCCGAAGTAACCCAAGTCGCCCAGGTTAAGAGTTATGGTTTTAATGCTGCGGCCAATTGGGGTAATCCATTTTTCTGGGATGCTTTCGATTCCATAAAGTATGCCGTACAGTGCGCCTATTGTAGCACCCGTACAGTCTGTGTCTTCGCCACAGTTTACCGTAATGCACATGGTTTGGCTAAAATCCTGCCCGCCGTACAGCAAACCAATAATAAGAATGCCTATGTTGGAAGGCGCGTCCCAACCTGGCTCGCCGTCTGTAAAACCACGGTCTACATCCGCTTGCGATATGTGGTTCATATTGCCGTAAAACACATTGCCGCGATAATCTTCTAATATTTTGTGGCGGGCATCAAGCCATGTAAGCCCACTTTTGTGGGAATCTATTGCGCATTTTACAGCCTTAGCAGTGCCGCAGTCTTCTGGGATATATGACAGGCCAATGTCAATCAGCTTTGCAATATCCTTTTCCACAAACGCCGCGCTTTCCAGTGCTGCGCAAAACATGGCGGCATATGTGCCTTCGCCGTCTCCGTGGTCTATGGATGCATCTTCGTAGGCGAAACGCGCCGCTAGGTCTGGCCGGCCAGGGGCAATACAAGCCCATATTTCGGAACGAATCCACGCGCCGCAGCTGTGCTTGAAGTAATTGTTGCGCATACCGGAATATGGCGGCTGTATACCCGCGCGCATATTAACTTTAGAGTTGCCATACTCTGCCCAGTGGGGCGTAACAAACTGAATCCAGTAGTCCGCCATTATGGCAGAAGTTACGTCCAGCCCCTGCTCTTCCAGCATTATCAGCCAAAGAAGCTGAATGTCCAAATCGTCGTTGGGCATTGGCTCGCCGCCCAAATCCTGCGTGTAAAACTGGACATCGTTTACCTGCCTGTGCCACTCGAACGGCGCGCCCAATGTCCCGCCAATGTTTTTGCCCATCCAACAGCCCAAAACCTTGCTACGATACTCTTTTTGACTAAGCATGTGTTTGCCTCCATCTAAGTAGGGGCCTCGCTGGGCTAAAGCCCGCTACTTGCCCCTACGCGCTTTTTTCTTATTATACACGACAAGTGTACACGCACCAAGAGAATTCGTATACATAAAATGATACGACAATACAAGGCGGCGCATAAAGCGCGCTGCCGCGCTCCCCGTAGCGAAGCGGAGGAAGCGGAAGTCGGCTTTGCCGACTGTAGCGGCGGGGTTGTAGGGGCAGAGTCCCTACTTAGATGGAGGTGCGCAAATGGAAATAACTGCAAGGCAATTCCCATACAACACGGGCGTCGTAAGCCGCAAGGCCTTCGATGATCACATTGTGCTGTACGAAGGATATGTAAGCAAAACCAACGAGGTAACGCATGTTCTAACTACCCAGCCGGAATACGCAACCGCAAACGCAACAGCAGGCCACTATCGCGGGTGGAAAAAGGGCGAAACGTACGCAATAAACGGCGTAATTCTGCATGAGCTATACTTCCAAAACCTTGGCAACGAAGCAGGGCCTATGGGTGCTAAAACGCAAAATCTTGTCAACCGCCACTTTGGCGGCACAGACAAATGGAAAGAAGATTTTATCGCCTGCGCAAAGTCTGCCCGGGGTTGGTGCATTTTTGTTTACGAGCAGCGCACAGCCACATGCCACAACATAGTACTGGACAGCCACGAAGATGGCAATATTGCCACGGCATATCCAATTATCGCGTTGGATATGTATGAACACGCATATTTTATCGACTATGGCACCGATAAAGATGCATACATTAACCGTTTTTTAAGCAATATACCATGGGGAGTAATTGAAAAACGCGTCGCAGTTTTATAAGCGCGGTTGACAGGCCGGTTTTAACTGGTTATACTTAACTTTGCCCGTGCTAGTTGGGGAGGTAGCGGCACCCTGTAGCTTGCAATCCGCTATAGCAAGAGTTATGCCACGTTCTTAGGCTCCTTCTCTGTGAAGTCTGCCCGTAATAAGTAGCGTTGACGATCAAGTCCTGCGCAATGGACACTTATGAACCGCGTCAGGTCCGGAAGGAAGCAGCGCTAAGTAAGCCCGTTCATGTGCCGTAGGGTCGCTTGGTTTGAGCCAACTGTTACGGTAACGTTTGGAGGGAAATGTCAACGACTGGCGCACGGGCTTTTAAAATTAGTATAAATTTTTGCAATCCACACAAACTAAGCCGCATATAAACAGTAAGTGTGGTGTTTTACAAATATGACTTCAAATACGGTAACAAGCTGCGGCGGCGTAGTAATTTATCGCAACAAAGTTTTGCTGCTATACAAAAACCAAAGCGGCCGCTATGTGGGCTGGGTTTTACCCAAAGGCAATCAAGAACTTTCAGAATCTACATCTATGGCCGCTCTTCGCGAAGTTAAAGAAGAAGGCGGCGTATCTGCCCACATAATCAAATATTTAGGCTATACAGAATACTCGTTCCGTTCTGCCAACGAACTGCTTACCAAAACAGTCCACTGGTATCTGATGAGCGCAGATTCTTATTATTGCAAACCCCAAGCCGAAGAATTCTTTGCCGATGCAGGTTTTTACAAGCGACACGAGGCCGAGCATCTATTAAAATTCCATGACGAAAAACAAATCATGCGCAAAGCATTTGCAGAGTATGATAAAAAAACTACAAAAAGCAGAAAGGAACCAGTACAATGAGCAGATTAACAGAAAGCAGACTCGCATGTAGACTAAAAGAATGCAATAAGGCCGGCATAATAACAGGCTTAGTAATTGCAGTTATTGTAATTACGCTGGTAGTAATCGCAGTTATAAAAATGCAATGGATCAAAAAACAATTTTGCTGTGTAGATTGTGACGACGACATGTTTGACGAAGATTTTGACTTTGATGACGATTGCACCTGCGAATCCGATTTTGTGTAATATGTATCACATTGGACACCTCCCCTGCATAAACTGATAGGGGAGGTGTTTTTTTATGCTCTTCGGGCTCTTTCACTTCTTACAGGGCTTTTTTTTATTTGGACATCTGACAGGCGGCAACTCCTTCCCAAAGCCGCTTTCTGCCGAAGACGAACAAAAATACCTACGACAGCTTGCCGAAGGCAACGAAGATGCACGCAACATACTAATCGAACACAATTTGCGCCTTGTTGCCCATGTGGCAAAAAAGTACAGCACACACGCCAAAGAAAACGAAGATCTAATTTCTATAGGTACAATTGGATTAATAAAGGCCGTGGCATCGTTCAAGCCCGACCGTAACGTCCGCTTGGCAACTTACGCGGCTAGGTGTATAGAGAATGCTATAGGGGCTTAACGGCTCTTTTTGGAAGTTTTGAGCTAGAAGTTGGGAAAAAGGCCTCTTTTGAGGGCAAATGGCACGTTTTTTGCAACATCAACAGCCAATTATATGTAATGGTATGCCATTCAAACAGTGGTGTAAGGTATGCGCCGTTGTATATTCACAGCTTTCCGTTCTTGCGCCCGCACTTTTTGGCGGAGTCGGAAAAGGTGAACATCGGGAGTGATGACCCGGCAAATTTTATCACTATAGCGAATAAGCTACGGTATTATCGACACAGGAATGGGTTGTTTCAACGTGAGGTAGCGGACTATGTTGGGATAGAGCGAACGACCTATAGTGCATATGAAGAAGATGGGCGGGATTACTATCCGTATGATACGCTGCAGAGAATCGCAGAATTTCTCAACGTGAAGGATGCCGACCTACTGGATGATTACAACACCTTCCTTTGCGATGGACAAGCTCACCAGATAAAGGCGTTGCGTGACAAAATGAAGATGACCCAAGCAGAATTTGCGGCACACTTTGGTATTGCAAAGGAGCAAATCAAAAAATGGGAGCAAGGAAAAGCCCGCATGACTAAGAAGTTTTGGGAGAAGGTTTTTGAACGACTTAGCATATAATTGACAAATCAATCAATACTATATTATGATATACCATATCATGATATAGTAAATGAGGTGTTGAATATGTTTGTTGGCAGAACACGAGAGCTGAACGAGCTTAATCGGCTCTATAAATCTGACAAATTTCAATGTGTCGTTATGTATGGACGCAGGCGTGTTGGCAAAACTTCTTTAATTTCCGAGTTTATCAAAGGTAAGGAAACTATTTACTTTACCGGGCAGGAGACAAACGCAAAAGATAATCTTGAAAGCCTTAGCCAGAGCATTTTTACTATTTCGAGTGACTTCGCCGCTTCAGCACCGGTTTTTTCGGGATATAAAGAAGCACTTGAAGCGGTATTTAACGCCGCACAAAATAGGCGTGTCGTTCTTGCGATTGACGAATATCCCTACTTGGCACAAAGCTATCGCGGCATATCGTCTCTATTACAAACGCTTATAGACAAGTACAAAGATACATCTAAATTGTTCATTATATTGTGTGGTTCTTCCCTGTCTTTTATGGAAAACCAAGTGCTTGGATACAAAAGCCCTTTATATGGCCGCAGGACAGCACAGTTTAGAATCATGCCCTTTGATTTTGCGCAGACAAAGGAATATTTCGCTAATAGTAACTTCAACAAAGAGAACATCGCATTGTTATTTGGCGTAACCGGTGGCATACCGCTGTATCTTTCGCTAATGGACAAAACCCTGTCGGTTGAGGAAAACATTAAACAAAATTTCTTGTCCAGTAGCGGATACTTGTTTGAGGAGCCGGGCAATTTGATAAAACAAGAGTGCCGTGAACCCGCTCAGTACAATGCAATTATCAGGGCAATCGCAAACGGTGCGTCCAGATTATCCGAGATTTCAACTAAAGTCGGAATGGAGAGCGGGTTATGCTCTACCTACATTACCAAACTTACTTCCATCGGCATAGTGAAGAAGGAGCATCCATTCCGAGAAGAAACAAGTAGAAAAACTATTTATACACTTGACGATGGAATGTTCCGGTTTTGGTTTCGCTTCGTACCCGACAACATGGCTTTGATTCAGCGTGGTGAGACAGACTTGGCCTATGAACAAATACTACCCCAAATTTCCGCTTACATGGGTGGGGTGTTTGAAGAAATTTGCAAGCAATATTTATGGCAGCAGAATTTGTCTAAACAACTGCCATTCATGTTTACTGATGCCGGTCGATGGTGGGGAACTGACAAGCGGATAAAAGCAGAATGCGAAATTGATATTATTGCCGCCAATAAAGAAGATGCCATTTTCACTGAATGTAAATGGACTAATGAATACGTGGGTACAAAAATTGTTGATACGCTAATCGAGCGCAGTGAATTGTTTAACTACACGACAAAACATTTTTACCTATTTGCCAAGAAGGGGTTTGCTAATGGAGTAACGGCTGATGCTAACATTACGTTAATTTCTTATATGGATATGTAATCACGCCAAAATATAAGGCCGTCAAGAATTGCACAGCAGGAGTGGAAATTTTTACTTGCAAAAATACTATTCCCTTGCCCCTTGATGGTCTATACGGTTACCGTTTATAATCCGCCAAAACAATTCCCCTCAATTTTTCAATTGCTTTTTCATATTGAGCCATAACGATGCTCGCTGCGACATTATTTTCGAATGCAATACTTTCAAAAGACATTTGATTAAACACCACATTAGTTACAATCAACTGTTCTTCGATGGAAAGACTCCCTAGAAGTTCGCTTACATATTGGTTGCTTTCCCATAAAGCTATTGGAGTATTGATGATTTCAGGATTGTGAATGTTTTCGGTATACTCTATTGGCTTATCAGCGGATAATTTCTTTTTTACAAAAGTGAGAATACGGTTTCTTGCAATGCCCATCATCCATGTAGAGTAACGACTCTACCAATGAAACATATGCACCTTCATAATGGCAACACTCTCTGTTTCTGCCATGATATCTTCTTTATCTTGCAGGTTAAATAGCTTGTTCCTGGAATTTCGATAAACATAACGACGAGTTTTACAACAAGAATGTTCATATAACTTCATGAATGTATCTATATCGCCTGACATATAATTTTCGCAAATGCGCAAATCTTCAAGATGTTTTTTCCTGTCAATAGATGGATATTTCGCCATCAGTTCGTCTAGCCGTTCTTTTCGCTTGATGTCTTTTGCTTCTTTCGTCATTATACGCTCCAGGATTTATAAGC
>Ga0123352_10015006_pt1 | contig 12338 bp, 14 predicted proteins | sample TergutLab28metaG_FD_89700 | JGI IMG/M metagenome (GOLD analysis project Ga0123352, IMG submission 89700) | Labiotermes labralis P1 segment gut microbial communities from Petit-Saut dam, French Guiana - Lab288 P1 | ecosystem: Host-associated > Arthropoda: Insects > Digestive system > Gut ... | reverse complement strand
GCTAAACCCCAACGAGCAGTACAAACATTATGAAGTAAGCGTAACGGACGATTCCGCAGACATAAGCGAGGACGAGGACATTCTCAATTATGATGATGTGGACGACCCGGAAGCGTTTGCATAGCTTCGGGAGTATTTAACTTCGGGCCAACTTGGCCCGAAGTCTGCTAACCGAAGTGGGCCGCCAGTAATGGCGGTTTTTTAACGCGGATTTTTCCGCAGAGCTTAAAGCCGCCTACGGCGGCTTTAAGTGTAGCACACCATGCCTGTTTTTTCTACAGGCAAAACAGCCAAAAAACTATAAAAATCTTAGGAGGAATGTATTCATGGAATTTTTTACAGAAGCAGTTGACGTGTTAAGGTATCTTGTTATCGCACTTGGCGCGGGCCTTTGTGTATGGGGCGGCATTAACCTTTTGGAAGGCTATGGCGGGGACAATCCAAGTTCAAATGCACATATGAATTATACAAACACCTTAAAGAAAATTAGCAAGTAATAAATCATGCCGTTTTCTCGGTGGTTTTAGCGGTTAAGATGTTACCGGATTGTGCCGTAGCCTGTACAAAATCAAATGCACCGATAAAGTTATACACGATTTGGATTTCTTGTGTCTTGGCTTGTTTATCTTTTTCATAAACGTAAATCTTTTCGATAAACTCCAATAACACAGTAGCGTCCAGTTCTTGTAAGTCGGTATACTTCTTTGTTATGGCTACAAAATGTTTAGCGTCTGTTTTGCGTTTCTCGCGCTCGTTAATGTCACGGCGCATAATGTCGGCCAGACGCTTTAGTTCGTCCTGTTCACGCTCGTAATCGCCGGATAGCTTTATGAATCGTTCATCAGAAAGTTTGCCGTTTATGTTGTCCTCATAAAGACGCTTGAAAATCTCGTCAAGTTCAATTATGCGGCTCTCGGCTTTGGTAAGTTCGGTTTTGCTTTTAGCAAGTTCCCGGTCACGTTCTGCAATGCTTATGTCAGACATTTCACGGATAAAATCTTTTTCATACTGCGATACATAAGAGATTGCTTCCCGTAGGTTACGCAAAATAACAGTTTCAAGCGCAACATTGCCGATATAGTGAGCGGTACATGGTCTATACTTGCTGTCCAAATGATATTTTGAACAAGTATAAAAATGTGTATCTTTGCCGTTGTACTTTCTTGTGCGGTATAGCTTTTGGCCGCAATCGGGGCAGAACATAAGCCCGGAGAACATATCGGGTATGCCTGTAGTGGTACGCCGCTTTCTTCCGCGCCGGATATTTTGTACAGTCCAAAACACACTATACTCAATTATCGGGTCTTGGGTGTTCTCAACTATTACCCAATCGTCCGGGTGGTTGAAAAGTAGTTTACTGCTCTTGTAGGATTCTTTGGTTGTACGGAAATTTACCGTATGCCCCAAATATTCCAGCCGGGTTAAGATGGTAGATATGCTTTGTGCCGTCCACTTGCAAGGGTCTTTCGGCGGCTTGTGCGGACTTTTCGCCCTGTTTTGTTTGTTGTAAGCAGAGGGGCAAAGTATACGTTGTTTGCGTAGCCATCCGGCTATCTGTGTTGTTCCCATGCCGTCCATACACATAGAAAATATCTTTTGCACTATGGCGGCGGCTTCCTCGTCAATAATCCATTGTTTCTTATTGTCGGGGTTTTTCTTATAGCCATATATGGGGTGTACGGTTAAATGTTCACTTCTGCCCTTAGTCTGCCATGCCGCCCTTATTTTCTTGCTGGTATCACGGGCGTACATTTCGTTGAAAATGTTTCTTATTGCGGCAAATTCATTATCTCCGCGCTTGCTGTCCACTCCGTCATTAACTGCTACAAAGTGAACGCCCAAACTTGGAAATAAAACATCTGTAAACATACCCACTTGCAGATAATCCCGCCCAAAACGGCTCATGTCCTTTACAAGTACCCGTGTTATCTTACCCGCTTTAATGTCGGCAAGCATACGCTGGAATCCCGGCCTGTCAAAATTTGTGCCGGAATAACCATCATCTTCATCATAATAGCGCAACCCGGTATAACCTTTTTCTTTGCAGTAACGCTCTAATATTTTCTTTTGGGTCGCTATACTGTTGCTTTCGCCCTCTATCTTATCGTCATTGGATAAACGAACGTATAAGGCGGTTAAGCCGTCTTGTATGTCTTTTTCAGACTGCTTTTTATTAGCGATATACGGGTCTTGGTTGTCAAGGACGATTGAGAGAAAACCATCTTTTAGCGGTGCGGTGTTCTCTACTTTTACGAATGACGCGCCTACAGCCTGTGCATTGGCTACATTGTTTAATGCGTTCATGCCCGTTTGCCCCCTTTCGGAAGTGAACGATATGCGGCGGTAATCATTGCGGTAAAATCTGCGCTTGGTGCAAATGGTTTAATTTCTAACCCATCTAAAACGCCGATTATTACAACGCCCTGCGATTGCGCCCATTCTATAAACTGTCCTGTGAGGATAAAATCACGGGCGATACGGGAAATGTCACGGATAATCAGCCTATCAATAAGTCCTGCGTCAATATCAGCTTTTAAGGAGTTAAAGGCCGGACGGTCAAGGGTAAGCCCATTTACGCCAATATCAGCGTACAGCTTGAAATTGCAAATCCCTTGTTCACTCGCATAACAAAGAAGTTTGTGCATTTGATTGTCAAGGTGCAAGCTATCCGTTTCTTTTCGTGCCGTGCGGTAATACAGCGCGGTCATTTTTGGATTGTTACCTAACTGTTTAAGCATAATAGCCTCCGTTTCCGGCAGTTAGGCAATCGGATATATACGCCATCAATTATAGCACAAATCCCGGCCTTTGTCCGCCTAAAATTTTTATTTTTCGTTTTTTTGTTCGATTGTGTTATGAATCTCTTTACGCAAAAGGCGGCGCACTTTCGCCGCCGCGTCCTCTGTTGCTCCGGCTTTAGATGTAGCCGAAACAATATATTTTGTATCGCCTAATTTATACTCCCGCACTACCGGGGGAGTGGTTGGAATTGATACATCTTTCTTTACAACTGCTGCTTGCATACAAATACCCCTTTCGTGTGTGTTATGTAAAACCCCGCCCATGCCAAAAACACAGGCGGGATAATACAGTTATAATCAAAGTTACATTTACATCATGCAAAACACGGATGGTTGCGGGCGTAACCTCACGGGAATTTCACCCCGGCGTGGATTTCACGCCGCCGCCATCATTGCCTGCGACGCTTTTAACGCTCGGACTGTGACTTGACGGGAGTATCATTATAGGGTTTATGGGTTATCGCCCGGAGAGTGCCATATCTCCATTACAGCGTTGTGGTTGTCGCTCCGTCAATCAAGTAATGCAGAATCAAAAATCATAATAAACTGACATTCTCATACTTAATTGACATCATGGCGCACAAGCCGCCCGGCTCGGCATAAACCTAAAGTATCCGTTTTGCTGTTATACTGCGCTGGCGTTATCTTCCGCGCTTTCTTTGTCAAAGTGCTGTAAAGCTGTAGACATCAGGCCAAATTATTAAAAACAATAAATCTATTGCCGTTTATCAGCCTGTAAAAGCGTATTACTGTGGCGGTGCTATGCCGTGCATGAATACGTTTTTACAGAACGACAAATACCCCACAATCGGGAAGCGCAAGAGGGGTCGCACTCCCCGGTGGGTGCTTGGGGCTATGCCGCCCGGTTTAGGTCAAATTGCATAATCTTAACGATTAGCTTTGTTTCCAGCGTCCGGCGCATTTCATTGTCTACCACCATATAAGGCTTGCCGCTTTCGTCAAAAAGCCGCTTGGTAGACAGGGCGATAACGTAACCCTCATAATGTTTCAGTACGGCGTTGATTGCTTCAACGTCACCCATTGCCGCCGTTTCGATAACGTCAAATAGTAGTAAGCTACCGCCGTTGTGGTTGTTGCCGTTGCTGTGGCCGTGCTGGTTACGCTGTTGCGGATTGCTCCGGCTGTGGCTATGCTGGCCGCCGTGCTTGCTATAATTGCTGTGTCTGCTCATAAATCATTCCTCACTTTCTAAGATTTTTTTAAGTTCCCGCAAAGTGCTTGTCCGTTGATAGGCCACGGTGCGCCGCGCCATATTCAAATGTTCCGCGATTTCCCTGTCCGTCATGTCAAAGAAAAATGACATTAGAACAATATCGCGCTTGTCTGCCGGGAGAGTGTTTAACGCTTCGGCAAGGTCAGCGTCAGTCACGCCGATTTTTCCGCCAAGAACGGAGAAGCTGTACTCGTCCACAAAATACTCGTCCTTTACGGATAAAGCCGCCAAATCTTTTGCCGCCATGTCCGCAAAAAGCGTTTCGCGTTCGCTACGTTTTTTGATTTTTGCAAAGTAGCTTCGTGCAGTATATTTCAAAATCTTTTTGCAATAGCTGTCAAAGCTGTGCCGTTTGTGTTCCTCATGTTGCCAGGGCATATTTCTACCTCCTTTCGCTGACCGCGAAAGGTAGGCGGCAAATCCCCCTTTATAACTACTCACCCCGAAAATGCGATTTTGGCAAAGTGGCTGTAAAAATATTTTCTGTGCTTGTAAAAAGCAAGCCGCCAAACCCATTAACCGTGGCAAAAAGCTATGACCGTTGCCGCGTTCCCTCTCCGGCCTTGAATGAATTGCAAAGCGAGAAAGGGCGGCGGGCTTCTTGCCCGTGGTTCGGGTAAATTAACCCCTCTATAACTACTCACCCTCAAAACGCGGTTTTGGCAAAGTCGGGGCAAAAAAAGTTGAAAAAGTTTTTTTGACAAACAAAAAAGCCCGGTTGGATTGAAACCAACTGGGCGAAGTGCATATTAGAGCATAGGACTACACAAAATAGTTCATCTATGGGGCGGAAAAATTCCTTTATCGAAAGAGGAATTTTTTTGATAAATTACCCTCAAGGTGTATAGTGATACAATAGCCTGCTATAGCATTGGCTGACAGTTTACCTATAAACGCAATAAAGCCCGCTGATGATAGCGAGCTTTTTTTAACAAATTACTATATTCACGATTTTTTTGACGGCAGTGAATTTTATTGTACGCCGCTTGTGTTTTCGGATTGTTGAGTTATAGGGCGCGGCATTTTATTCACCTCCCGTCATTTCTTTTGATTTTAATAAGGATTGAATTATTCCGATAATTACAGCTACATCTTGCTCCTCACATTTATTTATCAATATCTTTAATTTCTTGATTGATACACTTTCGTTTCTATGCTCGGGATAAAATATTGCATCCGCTGATATTTCAAGTTCTCGGATAATCCGAAAAAGCAAGTCGCAACTTGGCAGTTTTCCTTTGTTTTCTATTGACATAAGATAGTATGATGTAATAGATAAACGCTCCGCTAACTGCCTTTGGGTCAAATGTTTTTCCAAACGCGCCGATTTTATAACACTTCCCAATCTATCAGATAGTTTATGCAACTTGCTCACCCCCCTGCAATCCTATTATCTCAACGTGGCCTACGGCTCTCTAAAATCCCATTTGTGCAAGCCATGAAGAAAGCTCATTTTCCCGTACTTTTATATCAATGCCCGATTGATATTTGCCAATCTTCTTTTCGCCTTTAATTTCACCATCTGCCATAAAAAGCACTCTTTCCGTTTTTGCCGCCACCTTTGCGTCATGGGTAACAAGCATAATGGTTGTGCCTTGATTGTTTATGTCTGCCAATATATCCATAACCTCATTTGTTGCCCTTGAATTGAGTGCGCCTGTTGGCTCATCACCGAATAGGATTATTGGATTGTTGATTAACGCCCTACATATTGCCACCCTTTGCAGTTGTCCGCCGGACGCTTGTGTAATGTCGTTATCCGCAAGTGAAGATATGCCCATCTGGTTCATCAACTTTTTAGCATTTGCGGTAATATTGCGGCGGCTGTCCTTTTTCGCCGCAAAAGCCGGATAGATTATGTTGTCAAATATATCAAGATTTTTCAACAGACTGCTTTGCTGAAATATAAAGCCCATTTTTTCAAGTCTTAATGCGGCCAAAGTGTCCTCTTTCATGTTGCTTATTTCCTCGTTACAAAGCTGAATACTGCCGGAAGTGGCTTTGTCCATGCCGCTAATATTATATAAGAGCGTAGACTTGCCGGAACCCGACGCTCCCATCACAGACACAAACTCACCCTCCGCAATAGAAATGTCAACATCACGCAAAACTTGTTGTTTGTTGCCTTTACCGATTTCATAAAATTTATTCAGCTTCTTTGCTTCTAAAATGTTCCTCATGATGAAGCCTCCTATTGCATTATTTTCATTACATCTATTTTACGAATTGATATACAACCCACAAATACAGTGATTCCAACCACCAACCCAAGCGCAAGCGGACTAACCCCATAACTCATAATCGGATTGATGATAAACCTCATACTTGAAATGCCCGGTACAAGCAGGCCCGCAAGCATTTGTCCAAGTGTTACGGTGGCGATACTTCCCACAATAAGCCCTATAATCAATACAACGCCCGCACGGGTAACATATTGCAAACGAATATCCCTATATGAGATACCCATGCCACGCATGATTGCTATTTGCGAAGTGTCCTTTGCAATGAGCATTTTGAAAAACATAGCGGTTATTAAGCCGGAAATTACAAGCCCCAAGCCAAAGCCCACTATTGCGGCAAGAGATAGCTGTTCTATCAGGCCGCCCATAGTTTGGTGTATATACTCATCTATGCTTGTTACGGAAACATTCGGAAAAATCCTGTTCAGTTCTGCTATGATTGCGGGAACATAAATACCGCCCGAAACCTCTATATTAACAACCGCCCATAAGATATTATCGGGGGAAAATGGCAATATTCCTTTTGCCGTTCTGCCGCCATAGGTAATGTCGTTGTAAATTCCGCTAACCGTTAAATTCCGTTGTTCTCCCTCCACAAGCAGTACAAGTGTATCTCCAACATTAACCCCAAACTCTTCAGCGTTCATATGAGAAAGCGCGATTTCAGCCGGATTTATTGGCGCACGGCCTCTCGTATAGTTGAGGGGAAAGGCCGTAAAATCTCCAACCTCGACCCGTATATTTTCAAATAATCCGTCTGAATTTAAGACCCTGTACATTGCCGTTACCATTACAGCATGATTCGCAATGAAGTTATTGCTGCTCAAAAATTCGTCTATCGCCCTGTATTGATTTGTAATAACTTCGCCCTGCCCCCCGGATATATCAATACGAATATCGCTGCGCCCAACACCCATATATGAAACAAAATCGGGGGATTGCAACGTGTTCAACAAGTTTAATGGCACAACCATTAAAAAAGTTGCTGCTATGAATATGAAGCACAGAACACCATACATACCAAAGCGGCTTATGACAGCCTTTGCCCCTAAGAAAATATGCACGTTCCCAAAGTTACTGCGGCTCAAACTGAATCTTTTCCCCACTTGTCCGGCGGCGGCAATGTTAAAATCCCTCATGGCTTCAACGGCAGATATTTTCTTAAAACGACCCAAGCTAAAACGGCAAAACGCCACAACAAAGAAAAACACCGCCAATGCACCAAGCAAAGGTAATATTCCGCTCCATATAGTTGCTTCTGAGCTTCCCATGTAGAGAATTATGTTTGCCGTGAACAAACCTCCTGCGAATGAAGCAATGCTATATCCCAAAATGCTTGCAACCAACCCCATTGCCACATACTTCATCATATACAGGCGGCGCATATCACGGCCGGATATACCGATTGCTTTCATAACACCAATTTCCCTAAAATCTTCTTCGATTGTGGCCGTCAAAGTGAAATGCAAACATAGGGCGGCTATGGCTATAAGAAGCAAGCTAATCAAAACAATGACAGCCGCCAAAACGCCGTCCGTTATGGCGTTTAGCATACGGAAAAGCGAATAGGTTATAGCTATCCCCGTCTGCGGTAAATTGCTTGATTGATACATTATTTCAAATTCGCCAAGCATGTCTATATCATGCAAGCGAAAAGAAATTAGGTATTCCAATTCCCCGGTGTTGTCATATAATATCTGCCAATCGCTTTCACTAACCACAAAACGCTTTGATGATACGATAGAGGGATTCATCTGCACATCACGGGCAAAAGCGGTAATGATAAATGTCATGGCAAAATCGCCGTCCACAATTTGAACTGTATCGCCAATCTGTAAGCCGTATTGTTGCATATGGAAAATGGGTACAGCAATTTCGCCGTCATTCACATAAATAATGTTGCTGTTGGTATCAATCAAAAAGTCAAAAATTCTGTTTTGCACAACAAAGCTGTTATCAATTATACTGCCTGCTTCTGATACGGCATTATTGCCAAGATAAATATTTGCCCCGTCAATGCCAAGCAGTATAACAGTCTGTTGGCTTTCAACCAAAGGATTATTCCGGGCGAAAATATCAATTTCGTTTTGGTTAATTTCTTCGGCGGTCATTTGCACAAAATGAGGCGCACGGGCTTGCTCAAACAGACTATCAATCGAGCCGAACAGTGTTATTATGATATGCACCGCACCCGAAACCAACATAGCCGCCAGCAAAATAAATAGAAATAATGTTGCCGTTATGACCTTATTTCTTGAAATGTCCTTTGTCAAAATTCGTCCAAACATTGCCCCACTCCTATATTTCGTTTTTAAAAAGTCTTTGTGCCATAAATGCCATCGCAAACATAACCGCACTTGCAAACAACGTAGGTATAAAAACAGCTTGGCTAAACCCTTGAAACAACACGCCGTACATAATTTGTCCAATAGGTGCAACGCATTGGGCAACGGCCGTGATAATCGCCATTACTTTGCCCAAGTTTTCATTAGATGTCTTTTTCTGTATGGCTGTGATAACGAAAATTGATAAAATCGTTAATATCGCAGCAATAGGCATAGTGGACAGTATAAATAGAAGATATGAGGGATAAAACCCAAGTCCCAGTAGTAAAGGCGTAACCGATAAAGCCATTGGCAGTATCAATAACGCAATAACCAAAACTAAACGATATGCCGTTGACATGCGAAGTTTTTTAGCAAAAACACCAATCATTATCGCACCTAAAATAGCGGCTAAATTGATGACCCCCATGCCAACACCAAAAAATATTTCACTTGCACCCATTGTTACCCGAAATATAATTGGTGCGCCGACAATTATGTAAGGTGTAAGCAATAAGTTTAGTAAAGCGGCAATTATCATGCTTTTCATAATAAATGGCTGTTTGAAAACATATGCAAAACCATCTTTCATATCCTTTGCAATGGTGGTGATAATATGCCCGCTCTGCTCCCTTTCAGAAAATGGGATTTTGATAAATAGCTCTACAGCCGCCGATATAAAGAACATAGCGCAACTGGCGATAATAAGGTATTTAATATCCCAAGCTCCATACAAAACGGCGCCAACAAATGGAGCGGCTGCCATAGATAGCGGTTGTACAGCCTGCACAATGCCATTTGCGCTTTCAAGTTTACTTTCCGAAACTAAGGAAGGAATACTCGCCGTAACAGTCGGAGTGTACATGGCATTGATAACAGACAACAAAACCATTGCAATGCTGATGAAAACAACAGAACTCGGCACGGCAAGCAACGCAAAATATAGAAATATAATAATAACGCCACTTGCAAAATCAAAAATAACCATCAAATTTTTCCGGCTGAATCTGTCAGCGATTGCCCCGCCTAATGGCGCAAGAATCAGAGGGGCATTTGACACTGCAAGGAGTGTCGCAAACAAAACTTCGCTGCCCGTTAAGTCCAAAACATACAGCGATAATGCAAAGCGTAAAAGTGAAGAACCAAAAACAGAAGTAATTTGCGCAATTACCACTAATCTAAAATCTTTTAGAGATTGCTTGTGATTGATGTCCATTATAACCCACCTCTGTTATAGACTGACTGACAGTCATTAAAGTTCAAAAAAACACAATAATCTAATTCAACCCATTATCACTTTCATAATCTCGCTCAATGCACCCTTATCTGTTCCAAGTGCGGCTTCTGCCATATTTACCATAGCATACGCTTTTTTCGCTGTAGCTTCTGCTTCACATGAGAACAGCCCGGCATCAAAAATCACAGCAGCGCAAGCAAGCAACATTTCCACCGTTTCATACGGATACTCAACAGCCATAATGTTTTCACTTATGCCCTGCTCCACAACCTGAGTTAAAATAGGTGCAAGGTGAGTAACCATCATAACCAAACTTTTTTGGTGCATTTCTGCATTACTCGGTTGATGTAACTGCTCTATTATTTTTTCTTCCCCCCCTCCGCTTTTTGATTGTGCAGAGAATAGAATCTGTAACATTTTAACAAGGCAGGGCAAGCTATCATCATTTGCGATTGCTTTTGCAACAGCCGTATTCGCATTTACTATACGCATGATTATAGCATCCATCACTTCTTCTTTAGATTTGAAGTGATAATAAAATGTTCCTCGCGCAACACCGATTTCATCCAAAATATCCGATATGGTAGTCTTGCTATATCCCTTTGATGTAAAAAGGCGTTCGGCAACATCCAGTATTTCGGTTTTGCGTTCCTCTGGGTCTTTACTTATACGCACGGTAATTCACCAACCTTTCGACTGACTGCCAGTGCAATTAAAATATACCATTATTCTATATGCCCTGTCAAGAAGATTCTCTGATTCAATAGCATGATTTATTTCATGTGTAAAAAGCGCATATTACATCATTCCACGTCTACAACATGACCTGTAAAATGTATAGAGGTGATGAAATATGCCAAAAGAAAGAAGCCTTGCGCCGTTTGCAAGTTTCGGCGCGGACATGAAAGAAGCGCGTCAAGCGTTGGGCTACACGCAAAAAGTCCTTGCGGAAGAACTCAGAATTGCCACGCGCTATCTCGCGAATATTGAAAATAGCGGTTCTGTTCCAAGTTTGCCGCTGTTCTATGAAATAGTGCATTTGTGCAAGATGCCTGTTGAGCGGTACTTTTATCCAGAAGCGATAGAAGCACAGAAAAACAGAGAGAGGGAGCGCATAGCCTTAAAACTTGATGTTTGCCCGGAAGAATACCTACCCATAATCGAGGGGGCTTTGGACGCGGCGAGAAAACTTAGAGGGGCGGGGGAATAATTTAATACAAAACCCTGCCCTTTATTTTTGCAAAGCTGTTGCGGAAAATTTGCAACAGCTTTTTTGCGCTTGTAACCAAGCGTTATTTTTTTGCAAAAATCCATGTGAAAACTTGCCAAAAACGCTTTTTTGAAGTGAGTAGTATATAAGGGGAGAGTGTGCGACATGCGGCTGGGAATACCCCTGTGGCTACACGAGAGAAAAGCAGTTCGCAAGCATAGGCATTGTGGCTACACGGGATAAATCCCGTGGCACTATGCCGTCAAAACGTGCCGGATAAATCGGCGGCGGTTTTGTGCTTGCGGGGAAGAATCCCCGACCCTCTTTCTTGGTGCTTCCAGCCCCCAAACCCCCGGCAGAGCCAAACCATACACGGCGGCCAGACCAGCCGCGCCAATAATTCAAGAGCAAAGGAGCGATACACATGGAAAATACAGGTAAGCCAGTACCCAACCGCAAGCGGGATATTTTGTTGCGGGTATTCGTCACGGAATCGGAGCGTGATTTTATCTATGAAAAAATGAATGAGATTAACACAAACAATCTCGGCGCGTATGCTCGGAAAATGCTCATAGACGGTTACGCCATTCACACGGACTACACAGAACTAAAATCCGTTGTCGCGGAAATGCAGAAAATAGGCGTAAATGTCAATCAGATAGCCCGGCGGGTGAACTCCACCAACCGCATATACGAGCAAGATTTTGAGGAAATGAAAAGGGGGATAGATGAAATATGGCGGTTACTAAGATTAAGCCGAGCCGGACGAGATAATAAATATAGGTGGCGGCTATGATTAAACTATCCCGTATCGAGCGCGAAACTGTCATACTCTACAACGAGGCCGAAGCCACGGCAGAGATTGAAACTTGCAATAAAAGCATGAAACGGCGGCTTGAAGCTATCCGAAAAAAGCACCCGGAAAATATTACGCTTGTGCGCCGTGATGATTACGCAGATACTTATATCTTCCCTAAGTCATGGGTGAAGATAATCCCGCCGCGTAAAGCTACAGCGAAACAGCGTGAACATCTTAAAAATGCGCGGGCTAATATCAAGACTTGACGCACATACGGCACTAACAGCAACTGCACCAACAGCAATAAAAAATCATTGCGGCGATATGCCGTACACAACGCGCAGGGGCGCGGCTGATTGTCATTATGACATTCAATGGCGAATGTTAAATACTTTGTGCGAATAAGCCCGTTATTGCCTTTTTCAAGCTGGCTTTTGAGTATGCCGCTAAACTCGTCACGGATATAGTCAAAACCATCACCAGCCGAGGGAAT
>Ga0123352_10015005_pt1 | contig 12340 bp, 9 predicted proteins | sample TergutLab28metaG_FD_89700 | JGI IMG/M metagenome (GOLD analysis project Ga0123352, IMG submission 89700) | Labiotermes labralis P1 segment gut microbial communities from Petit-Saut dam, French Guiana - Lab288 P1 | ecosystem: Host-associated > Arthropoda: Insects > Digestive system > Gut ... | reverse complement strand
ACTACTACTCAGAAAATCTGGTAGCACCGGGGATCGAACCCGGGACCTCTGTATCTGTAGCCAGAAACTCTGACCACTAGACCACAGAGGCGGTCCACTACTACTACTACTACTACTACTACTACTACTACTACTACTACTACTACTAATACTACTAGTATTAGTAGTAGTACCACCACCACCACCACTACTACTAGTACAACAACAACAACAACAACTACTACTACTACTACTACTACTATTACTACTACTACTACTACTATTACTATTACTACTACTACTACGAATACTACTAGTATTAGTAGTAGTACCACCACCACCACTACTACTAGTACAACAACAAGTACTACTACTACTACTACTACTACTACTACTACTACTACTACTACTACTACTACTACTACTACTACTACTACTACTACTACTACTACTAAACTTCAGTCTACGTCCAGATCTTTCAAGTGTCTCTTCTGTTGTTCGATAGAAACTATGTGTGCATGTTTAACGTATCCCGTGCGTGCTACAGGCCACACAAACTTAAATTTCTTCCATCTGATCGTCATATTGCTATCCGCTGAAGAGCAAGCTACAATACACGCGACTCCGCACTATGTAGTTTTCTTTAGCTTATCACCGAAGACATGCATCACAGATCACAATTAGTGACCTCACATTATGTAAGTTCTTAAGTCTCCCGTACAAAGTGAGGGACTAATTTTCCCCTCTCCATGATAGAGCATCATTAATAACAAATATAACTTTAGTCTCTGTACTCTTCTTTTCAGATATTCGTGTGGAATCATACCACAATCAAATGACCCCAAAGAGCTTCTGTATCCCTCGCTACTTCTACTACTCGGGTACATAATCCCCTGGACAATCATGTTATTTATCTCGGTCATAATCACCCGTCACCTTATTTCTACCAGACGCCGACATCTGCAACTGGAAGAGGCATCCACACGGAGAAGTCAAGCAATGGGCACATCTCTTGGGCTACATCATTCCACTTCGAACCAGACATCCTGGAGCAACTGGTTGGGAAGTTCCGGCCCGCTATCGTGGGAAGAAGTCAAATTCTATTTGTTGAGTTCTCTATTGCTGGTATTGTATACTCTACTTTTAGTTCCCCATATACTGTGTGTCAACGTACCCCCTCTAACAACAATGGCAACTGTAGACAACTCAGTTCCGAACAACAATTCCATATCAGAGCTCTCGGCGGTTCTGACCGGGACATACGACTGCATCTTTGTCTGGTGTCGCTACAAGTTCACACTTCTGGTACCAATATTTATAATCATCATTCACAAGGAGGTGCGTAAAAAATGTGAAAATATGTTCTGTTGCTGCTGTTGTCGCAATAATTCAGTTGTCCATTTCGACACCCCGAGATCTATTTCAGCGTGTGTCGAAAAGAGGACGCAGCAATCTTTTCAAGATCTTAATATAAAAAATAGAGAGGCGACAAGAAAAATAAATCCACGTAAAAAGGATAAATATACGAGGATTTCACATTACAGAACTCCTGTTCTCTTTGCCACATCGGAAGGTCTTCATCTGAGATTCGTTGATGATAGATTCGACGGCAGTTATTACTTTAGTGAGACTGATACTGGTTGTCGTAGTTCAGCAGGAGGTAAGGAAGAGTGTTGGACAGTCGAACCACGGTTCTTATGTGAATTCTGTGACGTTGCTTTAATAGTTTCGACACCAGCTGATTCAGTAGGCAACCCAAATTCAAAACACAGTGTGAGGCGTGGACTTAGACGTCCAGTTTTCGGGGAACAAACACTTGCAGAAGAAGATGTACATGTAAGTGACGATGTGGCAGGTGATACAGATGAATTCAAAAGGAAAGGGAATGAGTACGAAAGACTTCTATTAGCAATAAAAGATAAAACAAAAGACAGAAATATTTACATCGACAATACAAAAACAACACGGGTAAGATTTGCTCAGACAGTGAGCGAAATTCCATTATCTGAGAGTGGAGTATGGAGTGCTACGGAGGATCAAGTCTCTGTAGAGAAGTCGGCGCTTCACAGACAAAACGATTCCCAAAATATTGCCCTTGGTGAGCTTAAATTGAAGTCTGAGGTCAGTGTACCTAGTAGATACAGTGTGGCTAAATCTTCTTGACATGATACCTGCGTTAGTTCGGCTAGGCGTATTTCTATGAAACAACAGACAAAGAAGTCGGACTGACAAGTTTAATTTTTAAGGAGTGCGTCACATTGGAAATTTATCACAATGGAATAAAGGAAGGTCCAAATTATTAAAAAATATATTTACGCCATGTCCTATACTGTACTTAGAATATAACTGAAGGCGTCTGCTTGTAGCCCTCGAAGAATCAAATATACATGACTGCAGTTTTAAATATGTGCACGAGATAATTCCAGTGAAAATGTGTATTTTCACTTCTCGTACAGAACAATCTAAAAACTACTTCAGTATATATTAAAAATTATGTAATCTTATCCACACTGTAACGTTATTCTTTGTACTTCTCTAAATGAATATTAACGTTTCAGGACCCAAATTGACAGCGTAATTAAATAAACAATAACTAAATATACAGTCACTTAATTTAAGCAAGTTTGAATTAACATTATGCATGCACTGGGTTCGTCCGACTGAGGATACGGTTCAATCACTACCTTTTGTGAATCAAGGTGATGAAGATTTTGTTTTCATAGAAGGCAGAGAATTTTTTACCAACTGAGCTACTGTTGGTTTCTCAAGCAGAAACCTGCTCTTTGTAGTTCTTATTCCAGTCAAATATCTTAGCAGCTGCAGTAAATCTGGAAGAAATTTCTAAATGAAGCACAGTTCTTTGCATAGTGGACTGTTTCTAGGATCTCAAAAATGCCGAACATGTACTTTTTTTCACGGCTCAACAGCCCTTGTGGGCCTAGGCAATCTCATCCTTGAGGTTTCGACACCACATTCATTAAGACATAACACATTCGGTGGGATTCCTCTAGACGAAAGAATGGCTGACCACACACAACAGTCACAAGAGACAGACATCTATGGCCCCGGTAGGGTTCGAACCCGCAACCCTAGCAAGCGAGCTGCCACAGACCCACACCTCAGAACTCATGGCCACCAGGATCGGCCGACGAAATACATTAGGCTCTGCTAAAATCGGACAATAAATGTAGTGAGAGTAGAATGGCTTTTGTTCCTAATTACCGACCACATGTAGACGGCCTCTTGAGGCGTATGCACAGTCATGCATCATTCACTGCACGGGAAATGACTGGATGCACAGAGTGCTGGGACGGCTGTTGGTCGCGCATGATCAATAACACTATTTATGTGGCCATAAATCAGTTGGCATAAAACACAGTGTTGCTGTGCACGGTGTCAAATTAGGCTAATCACAAGCGTAACAGGATACTGCGTAGACCAGTTCCCTCTGATTAGATAAAATTAGATTGGATTGAATCACATTACATTGAATAAGTTTCAGTAATAATACAGCTACCGGGCCCACAATACAACAGTCCAAACAAGTTACGAAACATTCGCATAACGTGACACACCAAGCTTGATTTTATCTGCATAGTTAACAACAGCTAACACTAGAAGAAATGAGTACGTAACGACAGTAAATATGTAACTGCAGCACATAAAATGTACGCACCATTTTTCTCCACAAACTTTCTTCTAAACATATTCGCTTTGGTTAAAATTGGGTCGTTACTTTCGCGATGCCTACATTAACGTACAGTGCTCGCTACTCTGCTCGATTTTTACCAAAGCTGGACTGTCTAAACAAATTTTGGTATCAAATTTCACGAAAATCCTTTCGGCCGTTTTCCACTTGTGGCCAGACACATAGAACTTACTTTTTTCATTGTTTTAAATTTATTGTCGTCTTGCACTCGGATGTACTTTCATCTTACGCTGAGATCAAAATGTCCTGGGTGCTATATCTTCACTTCCCATAAGCCTTAATATCGCATTCCTTATTTAAGCACAAAGAAATATCTGCATACTCCGTGTACCTCTAATTTGCTACAGGATTCAGAATCGGTCATTTTCTCATTAACTCGTTGCTTTGAGATAAATAGCACTGTGAAAGCAAGGTATGCAGTGAATCACGAAATAGCTTTTTCGCCCCAATTTGTGGCGTGTTATCGAAGGTAGTGGTAAGTCGAAATACCGTAACTTTTCTAAACTCGTAAAATGTACTTAAAAATGACAAAAAGATGTTAAGTGCAAAATTAGAACAAATTATAAGAACTTTCAATTCAGTACTATTGCACAGTAGCTCTTTCCTGAATAACGTCCAACGTTGCTGCACCATTTTTAGCATTTAACTGCCATATTCATATTGTTAATACTTCTTCCATTTTTTTTATGTTCTACAACTTTCTTCTTTTTAATGTTAGCACTTGATACATATTTCCACTTTTGTCAGTACTTTCGCTTAGTATACCACCAGTACGCGTAATAGGCTCAATTTCCTTTCCTAATTCTCTGTGTTATTTCTTCTGATATGCTGTTATGTATATAAAGAATTAATGAACTCTAAATTAATTAACTTCCCCCCCCCCCGTGGCGCTGCGGCCCAACGCGGGCCATGGCCTCCTCATTCTTGAGGTTTATAGATCACACACAACGACGCATCACAGTCGGTAGGACTCCTCCGGACGTGTGATCAGCGCGTCGCAGAGACCTTTATCTGAAAACACACAACACTCACAACAGACAGATATCCATGCTCCCGGTGGGATTCGAACCCACAATCTCAGCAGGCGAGCTGCCGTAAACCTACGCACTTGACCGCGCGGCCACTGGGACCGGCAATTAACAAATACGTTAAAGAAAGAACTACATGACACTGACAAAGTTGGTAGTGACCTAAGCACGTGAAACCTCGATATTTTTTGTATGGGACATCAGTAATTTATTGGTTTTTGAAAGACAAATATTAAGGAATATATTTGGACCAATTCAGTGTAAGGAAAGATGGAGAATACAAAGTAACAACGAACCGCAAAAGTTGATAAAATGAGAGGAAACTGTTAAATATATAAGAGCACACGGAATAAAATGGTGGGGACATCTTAAGAGAACTGAGGGAATAAAACAAGAGGGGCAATGTTACGTGTAACATAACATTGAGGCGCGTTCGTGCAACCGTTGTTACAGTGGAAAGCAGTAAGTATTGCACAGCCTATACTTAGGCATCCAGCATACAATGTGTATGCGCCATATTGCCATTTTTGGCCTGCCCCGCTCTACAAATTTTTTTCGCAATATCACATGAGAGGCATTATTTAACAAAAAAAAAAAAACTTTTGAACACAAAATGTGTGTTTCAGTTCTTTCTAAAACGTTTGTCTAAAACATACTTCATTTGGTCTTCATGCTAAATACCCTTTATTCTTGTTCGATTTTAATAAAACTTGAATTTCCTCAACAGTTTTTCGAAAAATACTCAAACAAGAACATTTATGAAAGTCCGTCCACTGGGAGCCGATTGTTCCATGCATACAGACGGACGGACAGACGGACATAACGAAGCTAATTGTCGGTTTTCGCAATTTTGCTAACGCGCCAAACTGGTTAAGAAGATTACTGACTGTAACAGCAAGAACCAATTGACAACCAAAGAACAGATGGAGATATGAGGTAATAAATGATTTCAAGAAGCTAACACGGAGATTGGAGCCAACTCATCCTAGATGACAAAGCCTGGAATGACCTGGTGCAAAAGACTAAAACCACATGGGGTTGTGGTGTCAGAAGAAGAAGAAGAAGGAGGAAGATGAGGAGGAAGAGGAGGAGAAGAAGGAGAAGAAAAAAAGAGGAAGAATAAGAAGAAGAAGATATCACCAGTACTGCGTCGACTGAAGAGTTTGTCCCACAATATCGAGAAGTAGCAGTGACTAGGCTACAGGCTTGACAGGGTTCGAATCTCTGCAGAGGTGAAAGATTTTTCTTTTCTCAAAACGAGCGGAAAGTTTTTGGGGACCACCCAATCTCCTTTTCAATTGGTTCCGGGGTTTCTTACCAGGGGTAAAAGTGGCAAAGGCGAAAAGTTAAGGGGAGTTGGTAGAGAAAGTATAAGCCTATGCATGTAATGTTAAACTCAGTTTCATTTATTCTTTACTTTCTTAAAAAAAAAACCTACTGGAGATTAGAATTCAAAATTTTTGCCATTTCTAGTTTATTGATATGTCCACAATCCGATAGAGAAACACTTTTTTTAAATTTTTATATATTTATATTTACTTTTGCTATACTGTTGTAATATTCACTAGTACCTATTGAGACGGGGACCGCGGTAGCACAGTGGTTAAGTTGTTGTGCTACAATTGTTCAATCCCAGCTGGTGTCAGTGGATTTTTCATTGACATAAAATCCTTCTGATCGCACTATAGCACTGGGGTCGACTCAGCCTCTAACAGAAATGAGTACCAGGAGCATTTCCTGGGGGTAAAGGCGGCCGGTGCGTAGGGCTGACAACCTACCACCATCCTGTGCCGTTGTCACGAAATCTGGGAGCCTTAACTTCCGGGAACCCTCTGGGCCTATCCAGGCCTGTAACGGAACTGCTTTACCTTTTACCTATTGAGACTCATGCTGTAACTACAGTCCCAAATCTTTATCTGAACGACAATCAAGACGCTCTCACGGTGTGGTGAAATTTCAAGACTTATGTATATAAGATTATGGCACTGGAGGATGAGAAAATGTAGCTTTGAGAAAAAATTGATTTAAATATTAACATCACTACAAATGATGGTAAATAATGATACAGACTCACACTTAATGCTTCCGAGTACCATATTCCGGATCACTTGGACCCCCTTGATATTTTTTCTTGTGCCCTTTTGGTGCTCACTGTTGGTATATCTGCCTTCCAGATCTTTTCCATATCCATCTGCTACAGAGCATTCACCGTGTTTCAATCAGGTCTCACACCTAGTATGTTTAGGATATCATTATTTTTTGCTCCACTATCAATAAAACACAATATTGCAACCTATACTAGCAGACCAAACTTGAGTGTGAAAAGCCTTACATTATACCTGCTATTTGTCTTGTATAAGGGTCTGAAGATGGATTAATTAATCCAATGTAGCCAATGGCTCTGAAAGAGAATACATGTTGTGTTGTGATTGCTGGCTTATATTTTTTTCTTACAATAACAGTTTTGTGTATCCTTGTCCAAATAACAGAGTTCAGACTTTCATTAGAATTCCGACTTTTCCCATGAAGACATCTCTCCATGAGATATACTCTAGCAGGACCCCTTAACAATGGTTTAACGGCGTTCATAACAGTAGGTGGTAAAGAATATTTATGTTCATTTGCAACCCCAGAACAGGCACTTTTCTTGAATTTACACCAATTGGCATCACCACTTGAGCAAAGACCATGCTGGCCTTTCTAATTTGTTGAAAGCTTGTGAAAATAGATAGCTCACACAGCCTTCTTCATGGTTTCCAAATCGTTGACATTCCCCCTGATAGCTAAATCATAATAATTGTTTAATTTGCCTATTATAGACTGAGTGAGGCGACCTTTGCCTCCAAGAGATTTGCCATCATGCAATTTTGTACGTCTTTTCTTTCACAAATCTCAATCTTACTACCATTCTTGTCTGTAAATGACATGAATTTTAGCATTGCTACCTGTATATTTGGTCCATATGGTTTCCCTGCGACCACTCTTTGGTATGTTTTGCTGTCCCCATTACCAAGACTCTGGTGTAACAAATATCTCGGGTATGAAGAGAATGATCAACAATATTGAATACACAAGCAACATCCATTCCACTTGTTACTTCATCATTCTTATTACACTTCTGTTCAGTGGTTGAATTGGTGTGAAAAACAATACAAAACTTGCTCATTATTTCTATATCTAAAACCTTCCCTGTGTCAAAGAAGGTAGGTGATATAATAACATTCCAGGAAGCTTGCTCACATTTTGACCAGCTGCCATCACAAGGAACAGTTATACGTGATGGACCTCATTCCTCGTTCTCTGCTAGTTTCACTGGCTGCTTGGACCGTAGAGCATTCACACAATTCAGCTACAGCTGAGACAATAGTCTTATTACACTGTGTATAAATAACAAAACTTGATGGAGGCTGCCTTTGTCATTGGACTGTAGGTATGGATGCTGTTATCACAAAACCTGCTCAAGGTAATATTTGAAATCATATCTCCAATGTGGATCACATTTACAACATTTAATAACTGACTTGCTTACAATACCTCTCCTCTTTGATGGATTTTCAAATAAAGAAATATCATCACAGCAATGTTTTTAATTAGTGTTCTTGTTATGAAGCCAAAAGGTAGGTTTAAACTAACTAAAATCTTGAGTAAAATCACTTTTATCTTTACAAATATTGTTCCCACCTACATAAATTTCCATATTCACAAACGAGCCATTATTCTGTTGTTGGAGGTAAGTTTCACCCTTCTTATAGGCCACGAAGACCCTTAGGGAGAGTAGAGGTATAGCTCTACTCTTTTCTAGGACCTCGGCACACTAGATGGGGGTGGGGGTCAGCCCCACGCCCCGGCCGACTCTACCCCCCGGGAAAGACCCGATACCCATTTTACAGGAGGCTGGGTGAGCCTCAGGGCCGGTCTGGAGGGCGGAAAATCTCGTCCCCACCGGAATTCGATCCCGGACCGTCCAGCCCATAGTCAGTCGCCATACCGACTGAGCTACCCGGCCCACTGTTGTTGGGAGGTACTGAGGTTATTTTTTTTCAGTATTGCTATTGCCATTTTTGGCAGATTGAAGCGAACTCCGTTCTGAAACACCAGGTGTTTTGTCTACAACCATGTATATATTTCAGCTAAATTTTGGTTTCCGTGCAAATTTTCTTGTTCTAGGCATTGTAAAATAAAAATTTAACACATGCCGCAGAGAAATTCAAGAAACAAAACGATACCTTTCGATGTGACTATCAACACGACGGGCAGGGTGGGAAACATTAAAGAATGCGAGTTTTCAGGCTTCCGCCGCGAAGCAGGTGCGATTTGCGCCCTTCTGAGACATTACACAGTGTATAGTGGTAATTTCTTGCCGACGCTTCGGGACAACCTATCGGTAGATTCTTCATTCTCGAAGATGGGACCGATAGTCTGTTAGGTTGTTCCGAAAATTCGGTAATTAATTACCTATACACGCTGCGTAAAATCCCAGATGAACGCAGATCTCATTACAGACAAGTTTCTCCCCTTTGTAGAAGACAAAAATATCTACCTGCTAGTAAAATTCTAAGAATCCTTGGTCTTTTCTGTTGGGAGTGCAAGCCAGTGGGCGTGGCATTTAAAGAACATAGCCTTCAATAATAATAAAATGGAACCAGATGTCGGATTTTACTAGAATCAGTCATTCGACGCACAAACGAGTGGGGCGTTGAAATATGCTAAAACCTAAAAATTGAATTTTTTAGCCCTCATGACGAATGCCTCCCCAAAACCATTCACCTCCCTCTAGTGCTGAGGTTAAGAATTAGTGGAGTTTTACATCTACTCTCTCAATACGCCTTCACGGTGTGAACGGAAAAAACTTTAATTTTTAACTTCAGGATAATTAAAAGCGTACTGTAATATTTCGCTCTTCCGACAGCGACTTAACAACGTCTTATCGCCTCGGTTTTATGTGTTTGCGTTTATTCAGACCGTCGTCTGTGAAGTCTGTGACTAGGTAAAGCAGTCCCGTTACAGGCCTGGACAGGCCCAGAGGGTTCCAGGAAGTTAAGGTTCCCAGATTTCGTGACAACGGCACAGGATAGTGGTAGGTTGTCAGCCTTACGCACCGGCCGCCTTTACCCCCAGGAAATACTCCTGGTACTCATTTCTGTTATAGACTGAGTCGACCCCAGGGCCATAGTGCGATCGGAAGGATTTTATGTCAATGAAAAATCCACTGACACCAGCTGGGATCGAACCAGCGACATTCCGATTTGTTGACTAATAACTTGAAATATCTGGAGTTAGGAAGGACAGCAGAGAGAAGGATAAAGAAAGCCGGGGTTTTGAGGTCAGTACCTGTAAGAATAAATAAGGAGTTAGTGAAAAACACCAGTCCCAAATACATTAGCCTCTGGAACAGCTGAACAGACTCATGTTGAAGACAAATGTTCCTGCAGAGGTAGTAGTCGCTGACCCATGCTGTATTGCTAGGCACAAATCCCAACCCACACTAAACACATTCCTTAAATACCTTCCAATGTGGAGCTATATCGGACGTACTTAATGCTTATGGACACTTTGTGTCATCAGAGTCTTTGGTGGAAGTGGCTAACGGAGATGGCGCCATATCGAGGTTTCACAATATTAAAATAATATTTCCAGGGGCGTTAAGTGAAGGAGGCGCTAATCTGGGGACACTATACCGGGGGTTCACTCTATCTACATATTATCTGAGAACAACTACTTTATTATCAGGTTTGTGAAAAATATTTTTCCTTGATCTGATCCATTGTCATCATCATCATGTTCCTGAAGGGTTAGGCGTGTTTCCTGTTCCTTGATCCTCAAGATGAAGTTGGTCCCTCCATCTCTTCTTCGGTCGTCCTATGTTCCTTCGCCCTTTTGGTTCATATTGTAATGCTTGTTTTGGTAGTCTGTTTGTGTCCATCCTCTGTACATGTTGTAGCCACTTTTCCTGGTACTGTTTTATTTCCTTTACTGTGTTCTGTGCTCCCGTTTTTTGCCTAATACATTGATTCTTTTCTTTATCTAGTTTTGTTATTCCCAGTAAGTGCCTCAAAAAATTCATCTGTGCTGCTTCTAAACGTTGTTCCTCTCTTTTCTTCAGTACCCAAGCTTCACTTCCAAATTTCAATACTGCTTTAGCTGTAATGTTGTGAATTCTTAACTTTGTTTCTTTGTTCGTTTTCCAAAATGTCTCCGTATATCATCGTTTATTTGTTATATGTTTGCAATTTATCTTCTAAATCACTTCCGTATTCTGATATGCGATACCCCAAGTATTTAAAATCTTTTACTTGTTCAATAATATTTTTGTTTATCAATTTTTACCCTCTGTATGTGGTTCTCCACATTGCCATTGTTTTTGTTTTTGTACTGGATATGGTTATTTTATATTTTATTGCTATAAGGTTCAAGTGTTGTGCCATTGTTTGTAAAAGTCGTAATTTTAAAAATCAATACAGGAGACAATCGAAGGTAAAAGTATGCAGTTATTGGCATATAAGGCTCAGCCATATGAATAAACATTATTATTCTTTTATGTTTGTTTATATTCATGTAAATATTTACAAATTAATGCAGCTGTCATTGAGTTTTCAGTGAGGAAACTGATTATTATAAGAAATAAATTTCCTATTTTACATTCAAAGAAGTGACTAATTTCTTGTACAGAGACACAAACGTTCATTCCGTTGGCACGATATTCATGTTTACAGTCCTCGAGTAACAGCCCCAAGCTTCGAAAGCGGCAATTTTCATGACCAGTCGCTCCTTCAAGAATACGTGAATCTGAAGTTAGGAGGTGGGAGAAAATTTCATAAAGATAAGTTTCTAAAACTTTACCCAACACCAGACACTATTAGGGTGTTGAAGTCAATGCGAATGACACGGAAGATGGAAATCCTAAAAGAAAGACACCACTGAAACAACTTTCATTGTTGACTGAAGGTTATACAAAATGGATTCCACGGGTGGCGACATACGTAATATTCAGCATATCGGTTGGTGTCGTATTTGTGTGTGTGTGTGTGGGGGGGGGGGTTTCAGGAATGACAGATTTATGTTCACAGTCTCTGGAAGTATGTTACCTCAGTACTTCATCAAATGAATGTCACAACCCCTCAAAATAATTTTTTTTTTCGAATAGTCCACTTTCACCAAAGAGGCCCATTGAATTTGGAGCTGCCACATTCAAATTGCGTATTAGATTTTCTAAGGCTTATTAATATTCTTAGCATTTTATATGTTCCATATCCGTGCGTTAAATGGTTAATAAATCTACATAATAAGACTAACAAATTCAAATATGTGAGATGTGTTCATCACATGTTATTCATTACCGACATGTTTCGAAATTTTAAGGCTGAAATTAACCTAATACGTATTTTAAAGATAAGTTCATACCCCATACTACACACACCGCGCTCATTCACTTTATTTGTAGATGATGCGAATGGTGACGCCATTTAAATTGCGATACTGTATGATTATGTACGTGTACTATCCCTTTAAAGACGAAGCGCAGACCGCTTTATTTAAAGCCCCAGTCCGTACCGCGCTGTAAACACTTTTCATCTCGGTTATAAAAACCAATCAGTTTATGCTGTAAGTGGCACAAGTCGCTGTT
>Ga0123352_10015002_pt1 | contig 12340 bp, 5 predicted proteins | sample TergutLab28metaG_FD_89700 | JGI IMG/M metagenome (GOLD analysis project Ga0123352, IMG submission 89700) | Labiotermes labralis P1 segment gut microbial communities from Petit-Saut dam, French Guiana - Lab288 P1 | ecosystem: Host-associated > Arthropoda: Insects > Digestive system > Gut ... | reverse complement strand
TGTAGCAATATCGTGCTCGCCATATGCTCCATCGCCATTAAATAAATATGGTGGAACAATTTGACTTCTGTTACCAGAAACTGGGTCAAGTAAAATTCTTTCTACCCACACACCTGTTTCAGCCGGAACAGCCGGGAACACTACTACGTGTTCTGGATTAAAAGTATTTAAATTTATTCTAACATAAGCAAGTCCTGTATGTGGATGTCCTGAAAAGATTGGCAATGTTTGAATGATATTTCCTAGTGCATCTTCAATCCTTGGTTGGTGATTTGGTGAATGAACAAAGCCAGCTGTTGGTGGAAAACTAATTGGGAAATTATTTGCATTTCCAACTTGAAGAGAAAGACTAGCATTTGTTTGACTACCTACTTGTACATTGTCTGGAGTTCTAGCTTCAGTCGGAACGACTGCTGTTGAACCTAATTGGAAATTTCGTCTAACACCAAAGTTATTTGATACCGATACATTTCCGAAGCTCGGAGTACGTGCATGTGCCGAAGCTCTTAAAGCCCACCCTGTTGATGATACATCTTCAGTTTCTAAGATTACGTAGAAACCTTGTGTATCAGTTTGAGCTGCTCTTGCACCATATGGATCGTTCACGTTTTGAACATCTGCAAGTGGAACGAATCGCTGCTCTGGCCCAATTCCTCCTGGTATACCTAGTATAGGATTTGGCGGCTCAATTTCATAAGTGTAAACATAACCAGAAATCATTCTAGTCATAGGGTTTGTTGGGAAATCTAAAGGCTCCAGTGCAAAATTTGCTGTTACTGCTTCCATTCCTGGACGAAGATAAACACGTCGAACTGCCGCATTAACGAATGGGAAGTTATTGTGTGCCACTAAGTCTAAAATAACAGTTGGTAGAGCAACACCAGGATCATCACCTGGAAGGTGAATATTTTGAATATTAAGAGATGGATCATTTAAATTTACAATGATTGCAAAATGCCCATAATTAGGACCAAAGTTTGTTGCAGCTCCCAAAGTGCCAGTTCCTGGAATTCTAATACTAGCAGTTGATTGTGCTGTTGTAAAGTTTTCTCTTAATGGTTCTAGAACTGAAACAGGAGCAAATACTTGCGCACCACCGATACCCATGCCAGCAGTAGCATTTGGTAAACCAATCATATGATCGCTGGCAAGTGTAACTTGACCTACTACAGTTACAAACTCACCTTCTCCTGGAGTAAGACGAACTACTATCTCGTGTCTCGGAATATCCATACCACCTGCAACATTTGGCAATCCCGGCAATTGTGCTTGAATATTCATAGAGCCTGCTTCTATATTTGCTATATATCCTGGAGCACTCGCAGCAACTATAAATTGTGTGAAAATTGCTGGAAGCTCGTCTAATTCTATTCCATTAAATATAGCCCAGTAATTCTCTTGGCTAATAGCAGGAGGACCAGGAGGGTTGTTAAAATATGGGTTGCCAGTAAATACAGAATTAGTAGTACCAGTGAAAGTACCAGTTGAAGATGTTAAAGTAACATCTGCACCTTTAATTGGCTCATTTGTAATAGCATCTAGTACGAGAACGTGTACCGCACCTGTATTTCCAAGGTATTCAAGAATAACGTCTCTTCTATGTGTGAAATTCGGATGTGTAAAATTAATGTTTTCTGTATTAGTAGCATGCCTTGCAGCATCAACTAAAACTGTTGCCGAAGTTGCATCTGCATTAATTGAACGACCTACATACCAACCTAAAGTGTCAGTACGAAGTACATTTTCCGCAAGTCCTACAGGGCTTGGAGTAATAGTAGCAAAAGCGTTATCAAGTGAACGACCAGCTACTAATTCATCTTCAACGAGATTACCGGAAAAAACTCTACCGAATACTACGTGTGAACCTGATGCTGATCTATCTTCAAAAAGAATTCGATCAGTTACAACGTCAGCTCCTGAAGTTGCCATTGGAACTGGGAAGCGATGTCTCGAGTAGTTGTTTCTTAGAGGAATTGACATTCCCGATGGAGCAAAGTGTTCAAGATCATTACCAAATAGCGGATCATCCGATCCATATGCTAAGAATGTAGGCGGCGCTGTTGCAAACATACCATAAGTCCAAGGGTTTGCATCATCGGTACGAACTCCACGGAAGTAGAATAAACCAAATCGGTTTGTTATCATTTCGCCATACTCGCCTGTGTTGCCCATGTTGGAATCATTTTGAACATTCGTTGGTATTGGTTCGTTTACATATTCTTCATGGAAACGAATACCTGGAATAGTAACAGTAGCACCTGGAATACGAACTTCTCTTAAAGCTCCACCTATTACAATTTCAGTAGTAGCAAAACCAAGAATTAAACCATATTCGTGATCTGCCGTATTCCTTGGCCCCATAGTTATTTCAAGAGTAGGAGTTGCACCTACTACTATAGGATAATTGTTATAAGTAGATGGATGTTCAGCATCACCTGGATGTATGTTTAAAAGCTCAGTATCAAATCTCACCATTCCGAAGTTTGGTGCGTATTGTCCACTTGGATCAACTGCAACGATTACGTGGTAATCACCATCAGTAAACCAAGAAGGGCTGAATTTTGCTTCACCAACATCAGTTGAAGGAACTATCCATTCACGATCTATAGGAGTTGCATTCGCTACAAGATCTCCACCATCCACAATGTTTGGAATACGAACACCAGATCCATCTGGAGTACCGAATTCGAAACGAACAACATCGTTGGTAGCGAGCATAGTATGCCAATTAAATGGGAATGCAGCTATTTGAATCGCTTCAACAGTAGTAATTAGATTATCAGAGGCATCATAAAACCTAGCTGGCAACATCCCTTCATATAAATTGAGAGGAGTAAAGTCAAAAGACCAGTCCGTCCAGAAAGGAGGTGGAGGTGTACCAGTTGAACCACCAGTAGTAATCGTCGATCCGCCTGCACCTGTTATAGGGATAAGTGAATTTGTAAGTCTATCTAATCTATAGAGTTCCATTCCGTTTATAAGTGCATTGCCTCCGCTAGAGCTACGTGTTACAACTGTAATCTCTGCATTTTGACCTTCAATACCGTACCAAAGAAGTCTATTATTTGGCATTTCTACAGGTATTTCTGATAAATAGTCAACATTTCCTTCAGTCGTCCTTACTAATGCGTATATAGGAGTTCCTGGAGTAATAGTAGATGGTACATGAAACCAACCGTATTGGTAAGCAGTACCTGGTGCTGGTTGTTGCCCTGGATCTAATGTACTTCCCGAAGTAGTCAAACTCGGAGTAGCAGGGATTCCATAACCCGGAATAAGAACTGGACTGTGAATTATTAAACTTCTATAGTCCGCACCATCTTCAGTAATCGGAAAAGTATCCCCTGGAGTCCAAGTTGTTGGTATTCCAGAAAGAATGAACACTTCTTGATTACCTTGTGGTACGCCACCAGAGGTAAATCTACCGTGAATATAACTATTAACAGTTGGAGTTACTATAGATAAATCAATGTGTACACGGTTGAATTCAAACGGCACATCAGTACTTACTGGTTGAGGATCACCCGGCCCTGGAACAAAGCCGTCAACTGTTGCAAAAAATCTATAGTCTCCACCTTGTGTAGTGTTGATTAAGAAAATACCTTGTGCATTTCCTGTCCAAGCACTATTTATGGCATTCGGAAGTCTACCGTATCGTACATCTATAGTTCTTGCAGGGACTGGATCAGTACCAGCAACTGCAACTGCAACTGCTCTAGCACCTAAGTTATTTACTCCAGAATGAACTCTACCTAATATAGAAGATAAAGAAGATCCATGTGGATTTAAAGTTAACATCGAAGTAATTATTACATCGTTACCATGTGGAAGAGCCGGATTATGAACACTTTGAGCTCCCATGTGGAATGCAGTAATCTGTGGTTGTAAAGTTCCTGTAGGATCTACTAATTTTAAAGTGTGATAACCACTTTGCGTAATAGCAGTTGTTTCAAGTTCCCCAAGTAAATCTGTAGTTCCTATAAAGTTAGTCGTTAAATCAGGATTTACTTGATAAACTCTAATTCCAGGATTTGAATTTATCTCAAGCGAACGAGCAACTAATTCAATATTTGCCACATAAACTCTATTTTGGAACACACCAGCAGAGGCTGGCGGAACTCTCATTTGGAATGGAGCACTTCCGTCTCTATGAACTACTATCCATACTTCAGTTTGTGTAGTAAACAACTGAGAATAGAAGAAACCTTGTGAATTTAAAGCTACTGGCCCTTGTATTGCAGCAGCAGATAATGAAGCCACAGTAGAGCCTGCTAATTCCGCTGCCGGAACTTCACTTGGCATAAAGAACACTTGTGCTGCTGGTGCAGCAGTCGCCGGAATTCCCGCATCATCTAATATTCTACCACGAACTATAGAACCGTTACCAGTCGGAAGTGGGTGGGTTGTGCTAAAGAAATGCCCATCTGTAACACCTGTCGCAGTTAATGTTGATGGGGTTACAGGACCATGTGCCCCAAAGCCACCAGTATCATATCTATCTGCAAAAAATTGATAAGTGTTCAAATTTCCAGTTGCTGTTCTAGTATGAGTTAGAATAAAGCCTTGTGGGTTTGTATATGTGCTTGTTCCTTCAACAAGTGTATGAGGAGTAGGAGTTGAATGAGTACCTGCAAAAGGTACACGTGCATTCGCTATTCTATTCGCCCCACTATGCACTCTACTAAGTACTGTAGCTAATTGATAACCACTTGGAGTACTTTCAGGAGCAAGAGAAATTGTTTGGTTTATAACGAAGCCTTGATTTGATAGTGGAACTGTTGGTGTGCTCGTCGCAGTCGGCCTCATGTAAATTGTGAAAAGATGTGGTTCATGAGTCGAATTCGGAGTCGCAGCAATTAAAGTGTGGTATCCAGAAGGATGAATCAAAGCATGACTTATAAGAACAGGCCCTGGGTTAGCTACAGTAGGCACTGGAACTGTCCCTATATTCGTTAAATCACCAGTTGTAGGGTCTACGTGGAATATAACTAATGGCTCACCAATTGTGTTAGTTATATTAAGAGCACCGTCTCTAGGAATGAAGTGATTAAAAGGAATATTAATTGTAGCACTATTTCCAGCTGCAGGACCATTTCTCGTAACCGTTATTCTTAAACGAAGATTATCTACATTACTGTAGTGTGGAACTTGTATATCGTTAAAAGAAAAAACACTATTTGTATTTGCAGAAAAATCATGAGTTATAGGTGTGCCAAGCGGAGTGCCTACACCTGTACCATATACTAACTGGAATGTAGCTTCTTGTAAACCATGGTAAACCTCAAAAGCTTCAGCTGCTACTGTAGTGTTCCCAGCACCCCCTCTTACGTGTGCTAAGTGCATTGCACCTATTTCAGCGTAAGTTAAGTCTACTGTAACATTTACTCCTCTATGGGTAGCCTCTGTATTTGTTCCTGTCGGAGGCACAACATCCATTCTTACCATGCTTGGAGTTAAAAGAATAGTAGAATTTGGAGAGTTGACACCATAAATATAAGCATTGTTGTGAGTTGTCGCATGGGATATATTGTACATAGATTGCACTGCAGCTTCAACAGTTACAGTTGCATTATTTGCAGCTGCAACCATACCTCTAGCACGAGCCGCTCTAGCATTATTAGAAGCAGCATTATTATTTAAGCCACGGCGATCTGTTGCTGCATTGTTTGCTGCAGCATCTGCGGTAGTCGTAGGACTCCCGACTGTAGCTGCCCCTGATGCTACAGCACCTATGCTCGGAACAAATCCAGCACCTGGTGCATTTGACCAGTGAGCAATTCTAGGACCAGTCGTAAACGAAGTGCCTGCTGCGTTAAAAGCTAAATTTTGAGTAATTGATAAAGCTGCTCCAGGTGTAGTTAATGTTGTCGAAGTGGAATTCGCTCCCATGCCTGCCGTCGTCATTAGACCACCACCGTTGTTTAGGAACGTTTGTATTTCAGGCTGATTAATAGGCCCATGTCCTGGAAGAGCACCTGTACTAACAAGGCTAGTAGAGGCAGCTGCAATTATTTGTTCTTGGCCAACATTTCCCCCAGCTCCATTATTTTGACGACCAGCAGAACCCGCTAGCACTATGTCAAAACGTTCGGAGAGGTTGGCAGTTGCAAGCATGTTACTAGCAAATATACGGCTAGTGGCAACGGCTGCAAGTCCACCCCTAGGAGTGTTAGCTTCAGTAGCCCCCGTTCCAGCTGGAGCATGTCCTCCACCGCCTGCACCGGCGCCAAGGCTAGCCCAACCAACATTAGCTTGATCCACGTTTCCGATACCAGTTAAAGCTGATGTTGTAGAGTTGTGTCTAAGAACACCTCCATAGAAATCTCGTCCCATGTTTGCAATAATACCAATAGAAAAATCACGGAAGGCCGCCGTCATACTCGTTCCGCCACCAATAGCAGGCCAAGCTGCTCCAGTCGCTGTTGTATTGTTTCCAACATTTACTCCGACAGTTGTCGGAACCAACGTCGCTATTCTAAGTGGTCTATGCCAGTTTACTGGTTGACTTCTTAATTGTCCATGAGCAACATCTTGAAAAGGCGTTGCTGCTAACTGTCCAAGAGCTAGTGTTCTAGCTCCTGTTGGAGCGGTTTCCATAAGAAATCTTAATTCTGCCGATTGCCTAGAGTTAAGATTCGTTGCCGCCGTATTAAAAGCAGTTATTGCAGTTGTATAAGCCGTTCTATACGTAGTTAATTGAGTTGGTGTAGTTAGAAGAGATATTCTAGCATCATGATAATCTTCTTTAGCATTATAATAATTGTTAAAGGCAGTTGTTAATGCAGCTGGCATTGTTGGAGCTAAAGCGGTTCCAACAAAACTTCCACCATCTAACTGCTGCCAACCATTTTGTAAATGAGTTAAATAAAATCTATTACCAATTCCATTTGGATTTACAGTTCTTGCAACTGGGAAAGTGCCTGCCATCCAATTAACCATAAAATCGTTATGTGGTGTTGGATTCGGTGAAGCTGGAATTCCTCCAAGGCCACGCATTTCAACACGAATATTAGGGCTGTCGTTTAACATCGAAACTCTTCCAGCATTAATGCCTGCAAATCCACCCGAAGTAGTCGGTGTTGGCAAATTGCCCAAATTAGCACTTGCTGGCATAATCCCAATTGATGATGGAACTATACTCATCCCGCCTAATCCATCTGGCACAAGCTCTACGCCTTCATAGCTTTCAAGAAGTGCCATTATTTCATCAGATGATAAATCATCAAAATCCAAACTAGCACCAATTCCAGCTTCAGCAAGTATCTCTGCTAAAATATCGGCTTCTATATCTCCCGATATGTCAATACCGTCATCTGTATGTACTACACTGCCTACGTCCGTTTCTATACCAAATACATTTTCAAGCCCATAGGCCATCGCTTGTACTGGCAAAGACGAAAACGACATAGTTGCAGCCAACACCGCCACGACGATATTCCGACCACGTTTCTTTAAAACGTTGCGTTTTGTCATTGTTACCTCCTATTAAATTTGTATGTAGCCTTTCACTCTTGAAAGGCCATCAACTTTTAATCCTTCAAAAGCCAATGCCGAGAATTTCAACCTCGGTACAGAGATATTTATTTTCCGTTCTATTTTTGTGCTTCTTTCAATTGTTCTTTGAGCATCTCAAGTAACTTTTGATGCTCTCCATTTTCAAGCATGTGTATTTGATAATTTAATCGCTCTATAATTTCTATACGATCTGCCATCATCAATTACCTTCATTGTTGAACGTTTTCAAAATTCTTAAGTTTAATTATAATGTTAATTTGTTCTTTTTCTCCAATGGAGAAGAAGTTGTTCTTTGTTCTTTTTGTGCAATATGAAATGATTCTTCCCGTAGTGGAATGCAGAAAAATAATATAGTAGTTATCGTAGGCATCCTGTAGTGGCGTGTAGATTTCCTTTTTTTGGCTACGCGAACTTTTTATTTTCAATGAAATTTGGTAGGAAATAAAAACTTCGCATTGAAGTTGCCTGTAATTTTCATTTTGCAGTATGAACTTTTATTTCAAGTAGAATTAGTAGGAAATAAAAAATCCACATGTGTTAAATTTTTACTCCAAATAGAATTAGTAGGAAGTAAAAATTTCATATGTGTGTGTAGTTTACGTAGATTTTTTTGTAGGTTTTTGTAGATTTCATAGCATTTTCTAAACTTAAGAAGGTTTTGCACACCCACCCAGTATTAGAGAAGCTTACTATATAATTATATCATATGATAGGTTAGTTTGTAAAGTCTTTTTTTAAGTTTTTTCATGGTAATTTTGAAAAAAAAATTTTTAAAAAAGCTTGACTTTTGCAATATAAAATGCTATTATACCCATATAGCAATTAAATTATATTTATTAAAAAGGAGAGACGAAAAATGTCAAGAAAAAAATCAAAAGCAATTAGAAATATGATGATGGTGTCCGCAGCTGTTCTAGCTATAGCACCATTAAATGTACAGGCTGCAACTGTACAACCGCATCCGCATACTACTCCTCAGTACGCACAAAACCTAAATCCTAGAGAGCCTAGAACAATGAACCCAGAAGAAAGATTTTCACTACAAAGGCAAACCCCAACTACAATTACTCCTACATTTTCAGAACCGATTACCGTTCAAGAAGCATTAGATTCTTTGCCAAGTTATAATTTTTCACTAGAACTCCAAAATGAAATCATTAACGCACTAGAAGAAAAAATAGCATCTGTAGCAAATCCACGTCTAAGAACATTAGAGCCAACTATCGCACCTATCGCTTTTAGTACCGTTGTCCCTATAGCTACTCCGTTAGACCTATTATTAACAATGCTATTTCACCCTGCTGGAGGGGAATTCACCTTTGAGCTTCAAAATGATATAACACTTTTCCCTGCAAACCCTATACCTATCCCAGAAAACTTTCACATAACTTTAACTAGCAGTGGAAGCAATACATTTACTGTACATCATGCACCAGGTAGCCACTTTTTAATTAACGGCGGTAGATTAGATATAAATGGTGTAGACCTAACAGGAAGCAACTTAGGTGGTCGTGGTGCAGTTTATATAAATCATGGTAAAGTAGTCTTACTAGAAGGAACTATAAGCAATTTTAATAGCACCGCAGTAACAGTATCCTCTATATTTGATGACTCAAACGGGGAGTGGGCAGGCTTTTATATGCTTGGCGGCTCTATAACTAACAATACTGGAACATATGGTGGTGCTGTCCGTGTAAATTCTTATAATGAATTCGGTCAGAGTGAATTTGTAATGGATGGTGGAGAAATGTCTAATAATACCGCTACCTTTGGAGGTGGCATTTATGCAAGCGATGGCCATCTTTTCCTAGAAAGTGGATCTATCATAAATAATATTGCAGATTATGGTGGCGGTATTTATTTTACTCAAAACGAGCCATATGGAACATATTTTTATATGACTAATTTCGTTTTTCTTTATGAATGGCTCTTTGGAGATGATGATTGGTGGAAAGACATTGATTGGGACAACGTTGACTCCAGGAGCAACATTCACATAGCTAATAATACAGCAAATTATGATGGTGGCGGCATTTATCTATCACACCTTCCCTACTTCCATTTGGATGGAGGATATATTGAAAACAATACCGCAGGAAATAGAGGTGGTGGTTTATTTACGTCCGTTTTATCTGAGGGTGGAATTAGAGAAACAGTAATTAGAGGTAATAATGCTTATAATGCCGGTGGAATTTTTATCCAAGGATTCCTGCGCCTAGAACTTGGAACTATTATAGATGGAAATAATGCTATTCAAGATGGTGGCGGTATTTATTACTATGAAACAGATGAAGATAATCAAAGCGGATTAATAATCGAAGACGGAGTAAAAATAATCAATAACACTGCTGGTCGCAATGGTGGTGGTATCGGTTTTAATCAAACAGCTATAAATTTAATGCCTCAGATGAAATACCACACTTGGTATAATTGGTTTACTGGTGAATATGAAAACATATACTACCATCCTGTGTGGTTCTATATTTATAGTTCTCCAGATATAGGAGATGAATATATAACTATATTCCAAAACAATAGTGCCGGCAGCTTCTTCGATGGTCCAATTTCATCAGAAATATACGATTGGTACAGAGAATCTATTATGGTAGATGACTACACTTGGAGCAACGGCTCTCAATTAGGCTTAAACAACTATGATATTGCACCTCTTTCTACAATGCACACTCTAACGATAACAAGCCCATCTGATGCTATAACAACAATAACAATCCCTGCAAGCAACGGTGACATCGTTATCACAATCCAACCAGGAGACACTCAAACAATAGAACTACCAAGTAACGTACAATCAAGTATAGCAGTAACTGCACAGTAAATTAAACAAAAAACTGTCAAGAAGAAACTTTCACGGCAGTTTTTTTGTTTCTATATTGACACTCATATGACTTATATGCTATAATTTATATATCAAAATCTATAGGAGCTGATATAATGGCAAAAGAAACAGAAGCAATATTACGCACAATTCTATATCAAGCTATGATAGCTGAAAACAAAGCAGATATAGAAACTGCTATAAAAGCAATGTGTACAAAAGATGATATAGCAGCAGTAAAAGAGATGGTAGCAGAATATAAACAGCGTAGAAATCTATGAATTGAAAAAGGAGATGATATAATGGCACAATTTGAAACAAAATTAGCACTCGAAGCTTATTTACTAATTTTAAAAGATGAAAGTAAAAATGCCGAAGAGAAAAATCAAATTATAATTAGTTTGATTGAAAAAGCTTTAAATAATAAATAAAACAAGCGATGATAAAATCAGATTTGACTTTATCATCGCTTGTTTTATTTCATAAAAATAGCCTTAATTTTAGCAAATATCCCTTGCTTAACAGACTTCGGTGCAGTTCCAGAATTTTTAATAAGTCCTAAAATTTCTTTTTTAAACAAATCATTGCTTATAGAATTTTTCAAGCTTATAGCCTTTTCTATTTTTTCAAGTGCTTTATTCAAATTACCAGTATGAACATAATAACGTGCTTCTGTATGGTAAATACAAAAGCATTCTATGCCATTTTGCGTGCTTCCATCTGTTTTCATTAGCTCATGTGCTTTTTCTATCGCTTTTGTGGCTTTTTTGAAATCATTCAAGGATATATAAGCATCTGCTAAATATCTATAGTCCCTATGATAGTCAGAATTGTTCTTTGAAACTATGCGGATAATTTTATTGCTCATATCCTGTGCTTCATTTTTTTCACCTTGCTTTTCATAGATTTCAGCAATTTCATAAAGAACCATAGGTTCATCTGGCTCCATTGTTAATGCCTCTTCTAAATATTTTAAGGCCTCTCCGTATTCGCCTCTATCACTATAAATCGCCCCTGTCATAAAATTTGCCCAGAAGCTTTTTGGATTCTCATTTACTGCAAGCTCATAAAACTTTAAATAATTTGTTTCATTACCAGGTTTGTTGTAAAGGTCTGCAATGTCCGAATAGATATTATCCAATGCCCACCATGTTTGCCATGTTTCTGACGTTTCATTTTCTATTACTTCTAGGTAGTCTTTTAACGCTTCTTCTTCTCTACCCATATTTTTCAGAAGCTCTGCACGCCTCAACCTTAAATTTTTGCTATCTTTAATTGTATCAATACCTTGATTTATAGTGCTTAAAGCTTCATCTTTTTTCCCCATAGCCTCTAACCCAAGAGCTATTTGGTTAACATAAGCTTCTGAATGAGGTATTCTTTCCGATAAAGTTTTAAAAATTTCAATTGCAAGGTTGTCATCTTTTCCCTTTAAAAAGAAAGCTTTTTCTTCTAAAATCAAATTGTTTTCTGGAAACTGTAATAAACCTTCTTCCATTATATCAATCGCTTTTTCATTTTCACCTTTTGCTTGATAATAAAAAGCAAGCGTAGAAAACCAATTAGGTTCAAGTAAAGGTTTATGTTCTCCAAGATCTTCTATGGCACTTTTTAAATGAGTTATCGCTTCATCTAGCTTATTTAATCTATATTTTGCAAAGGCCATTTCCGCATTCGTATAAGATTTCCATTTAGGGCCTAAATCTTTCTTAAGAAGTGCCTCAAACAATGTTATCGCTTCTTCTATTTTTCCTCTAAATGTCAAAGAAGCTCCCCTATAATGTTCTAATCCTAATGAAACAACCTCGTTTTGATTAGCTTTCTCTACTAATTTATCTAGCTCCTCAGAATTGCCTGATTTAAAGAAAATTTCTGCTAAAAGCTCATAAGGCAACGGGTATTTCGGTGCAACATTTATACAGTAATCACAGAGATGATAGCTTTCCCCAAAGTTACCTTGGTTTTTTAAAATCTCTGCTTTTAATCCTA
>Ga0123352_10015001_pt1 | contig 12340 bp, 12 predicted proteins | sample TergutLab28metaG_FD_89700 | JGI IMG/M metagenome (GOLD analysis project Ga0123352, IMG submission 89700) | Labiotermes labralis P1 segment gut microbial communities from Petit-Saut dam, French Guiana - Lab288 P1 | ecosystem: Host-associated > Arthropoda: Insects > Digestive system > Gut ... | reverse complement strand
TGTGACTGTATAGCTGCAGTTGAATGTTGTGTAGTTAGGTGCTGTCTTGTGACTGTATAGTTGCAGTTGAATGTTGTGTAGTTAGGTGCTGTCTTGTGACTGTATAGCTGCAGTTGAATGTTGCATCACTTTGTTTGGCATTCATGGTGAATGTAAGGGCAATTAAGCTGAATTTTTTCTCCAGATCTCATTAGATTTGTGTGTCTGTCCATGAATCCAACATTTTTCTGTGCTCACATATCACCGTACCCTCTAGTGTATGGCAGTACTGACCAGGCAGCACATTATTACCTCAACCTTCAAGGTTTGGGCTTCACTTGCTGATGACACTTGGTTATTCATACAATAGTCTTTTTTTTTATTATTATTTTTGTTTATTTATTTATAATCATGTTGCCCCACAATATATTCATGAACATTTCAATGAGCTGGCTTTTCTGTATAATCTTGATGAAGCTCCAGTAACTTTGCACTGGCGTGCTCTATTGGGCTTGCCAGTACTGAGAAAGATATTTTAATGGGGCATCTCTGCATTATATAACGTTTATAACACTGTACTATTTTGTACTGAAGCTTGCATAAAATTTTATCCTGAATCTTACACAACCCGAACATATCTGCATATGGAATCTGGCTTTGTAATTTATGTATATAACACAATACAGTTTTGTCTGGAAGCGTATACGGCTCCAACGCAACAGCAAATGGTATAATTGTTTGCATGTATGTAGTATGGAATATTACTTCTAATGGCATCTCAGTCAGTATAGTGATAGTCTTGATGCTGGGTCATATGTGGTTTGTTTTTAGCAGAAGTGAGAGACTTATTTCTATCCAGAACATTATACCAATTCTTGGCACATCTGGCCACTTGTTCAGTGGATGTTGTTTATACTTCCCCAGTGTTGAAGCAGCTGATCCATGAGGCTGAACACTCAGCTCTATTTTCTGCTGAGGTTACAGATCAGTGCAGTTGTAACTGTGCTTGCCCTGAATATCTTCATTGTGTACACAGGGACATATTTACCTTTTACCATTGTTGTGGAGGAATGACTCCAATATCTGTGTGGACGTAATTCTGTCCCACAGAAAATGATGGCAGTATGGAGTCATGGAACATTGTGAAATCCTACAGTACTGTGTTGTGTTATAACACAGAATGTTGAAATCTGATGATCTGTATCGAACATGGAAGCTTAGAAACCTCTGTGCATTTGGCTTTTCCTTCAGTGTAATGCTGATCTACCGTCTTGGTTTCTGGCCTTTTCATCAACTCTAGCACTGTAACAACTGTTGTTTGGACTCACAATATAGCAACTTCCTCGCTGTGTTTCCCACAGTTGCAAGGGTGTGACATGTTTGACCCATACTGGCCATGACATCTGGCATCTCCTAAATGGGTGCATGTTTGTGTGTTCTGCAGAAGGTGCAGTTCACAGTTCTCCCCTGCACTGTTGACCATATTTCATTTATAGATGGATGAGACGAAAGACGAAACACAACTTAAGCTGTCACAAAAATGATTTGTGTGCTTAAAATGCATTATATCCTATAGCCTATACTGACATCATCTGGTACTGTACTGAAGTTCATATTTAATTTACGTTTTTTCAGATTGTGAATCCCAACCAATTGTAATTTAAGAGTTGGTGATATTTTTTGTGCTTCTGTTGGTTGAGTCTGTGCTGCTTGTTGTTGTTTATCTTTTAATTCATGGTCGTATTTGTGACAAGCAGTGCTGTACATATATTAGAATTATCTTTTTTTGATAATTTTACAGGAGAATATTGACACAGTCAAAGTTGAAGGAGTTGAGAATGTAGTGGAAGAGGATTGCATTAAAATGAAGACTGAGGAGGATTTCATACAGTTAGTGCAGACAGTAAAGACTGAAGAAGAGGTGAGTGTTGTTTGTTAGTGTGTTTTGTGGTAGTGATTTATTTACAGGTGTGTGTGTGTGTGTGCATGTGTGTTGTATTGATTGATTGGATGATTAACATTGGGTTCGAACCCCTACTGTCCCAATGCACCTAGGCCTTACAGATGGGCCCTTTGTGCCCCATAATCTATTATCAACTCAGGAGAACCCTCTTACTTTACGTAAGTTCCAGATGGCCAGCTGACTTTAAATTTAATGGCTTCCAGTTCCGAGAAAGAACCCAGATGTTTTTCTCTCAAAAGTCACGGCAAACGAACCCCCTCCAGATCCCCAACAGGGCCACTATGGAGAGGGAGGCCCATTTACAAGGCATTTTGCATATCTCTCAAAAACCTTATCTTTCAGGTTCCCCAATAAAGAAGCCCTCCCCCAAGGTCCCCTTCATGGAATCCCTTGCAGAGAGATTCCTCACCACTACAACCTTCATTCATCTATCAAAGTCCCTTGTGTATTAGCATCTGCCCCCCAGTACCAGGTTCCACTTGGCTGGAAAGGGACACCATGGAGAGGGATGCTCGTATCCAGAGACTTTCTTAACATATCTTCCATGGTCCCTAGTGAAGAAGCTCTCCCCCTGATGCCCCCTTCAGAGATCGTCTTCAGACTTCCACAAAACGCAAGTCGATGTTCCCGTCTGTCAGCCATTCCTATGTTTGACCGCATAGCTGGGCCCTGTAACAGACGCTTAAACTCTAACAGGGGAATATGCATACGGTAACGATTTTAAAGTCAGTCTGAGGGCCTTGACTCATTATGCCAAAGACTAGGGCCCAAGTTGCCCTGGACTAATTATGGGAGGGATAAACTTTGGTTGGTTGGCTGTATGGGTTCTGAGCCCAGACTGGCTCAGTCGCAAACTGGAGGTGTGCGACTTGTCAGGCGCTTAGGTGAAGCAGCCGCGTCTGGGAGAGGATTGCGGGCCGTGCCCCGACTTTGCATCGTATACCCTAGCATTTGCCTTACAACTGAGAAAAATCACGGAAAACCTCAGGGTAACAAAAGGGCGCTCACCTGATCAGCGCCGAACGTGGTTCGTTTAGTCGACTTCGCCATCGTGGGCGACTGGCCTGCTGGTCCTTCCGTCCTTGGCTTTCGCGCCAGACGACAGTTTCAACCCTCAGTCTGCATAAATATCTAGTGAGTTGCCGTACTAGGGGTTTCCCCACGTCGGGTAACTTTGAGTCCAAGATCTCGTTCAGGGCTCTGATGTGGTCGGCAAATAGCGGAACACCCAGATCCTCGTGTTTCTGCGTTTTACGTACCAGGGGGGCACCAGTAGCGAGTTGAAGAAACTGGATTGTAACACCTGTAGCATCCGTTCATGGGTGTGGACATCGAACATCCACGCAGGTCACGCATAGTCCATCACGGGGGGGGGTTTAGCACCTTATAGAGCAGGACTCCTTTGCTGAAGGAGAGATCACTCTTCCTTTTTCAGGAGAGGACCCAGATACCCATCCTTTGAGCAGTCATCTTCCTGACCTCGTCGATGTGAGGCGACCAGGTGAGTCGTGTATATAGGGTCACCCCAGATAACGAGTTGTCTCGACCCTTTGGATAGGTTCCCCGAATAGTGTTACTGGTCGGGGCTGAATGAATCGCCGTCCGGAACAGGGGAAGATTATCGTGGCACTCCTAGAGACATTGATGGCGATTCTCCATTCACTCAACCACCGTTGAAGTTCGTTGAGGTATGACTCCAAAGAGCTGACGAGCAGAGGCGGCTTGGGGGATGTGGGTATGATGGCTGTTTCGTCCGCATAGAGGGCCAACTCGACTTGTTGCGAGGGTGAGGGCATGTCGTTGACATACAGACTGAAGAGGGCATGGGAGATCAATCCACCCTGAGACAACCCAGCCCGCATGCCTGGACGAGATGACGTGGACGTTTGGAATGACCCTTCGGACGTCCGACCCGTGAGGTAGGATGAAATTGTTTGGACTATGTAGGACAGGAAGTTTAGGATCGTTAGCTTGTAGTGGAGGCCATAGATCTAGACGGTATCGAAGTCTTTGGCCATATCGAGGAAAACTGCGACACTTAGCCTCTTTTCGCCTAAATTCCTGGTTCTTTCAATGAGGCGGTCCAGCTGCAAGGACGTGCTGTGCCTAGATCTAAACTCAAACTGCTCGTCTACCATCATTCTGCGTTCGCGTACTACTACTACTACTATTACTAATTAGATTTTTGGAATAGTTTCTTAATCGTGTCCAAGAGGCTAATTGGCCGATGGGAAGAGGGCAGTGCTGGATCCTTCCCCGATTTAAGGTTGGCAATCACTCGAGCGTGCTTCCACACTTGGGGAAACTGATGGGTGTGGAGAACCGCATTGAAGACCTGCGCCAGGAGGGAAACCGCTCGCTGGGGAAGATGCTTGAATGCCCTGTTCGGGATACATTTCTGGCTCGGAACTTTCCTGACGTTAAGACCCCTAATGGCTCCATGAACCTCGTCAGGGTTGCTTAACTTCGGTTCACTGGCAGGTGTCAAGAAGTTCGACCTCAGCGCCAAGTCAACTATCTCAACTGCCAGGACTGAAGGATCGGTCACCGGCTGAAACTGAGCCTGCAAATTGGCAAGGGTTTCGGCTTTCTCAGAGTCTGGGAGCGAATCCCCCCGGGGTGGCCAGTTGGGAAGGTGGAGTAGGCACTCTCATCACCCGTTTTGTCACCCTCCACATTGATTGGTCTTCTGGATCGAGAAATTGGAGTGTCACACTCCACTGGTTGTTCCTCCACTCGTTGAGCCCCTGGGTCACCGACCTCTTCAGGCATTTGACTACTGCTCTCAGAGCGGGGTCCCTGGTGATCTGCCGCACCCGGTTCTTCTGGCTTATCTCGTCCTAAATATCAGCTGGAATCGGAAGCCGTGGGTCGTAACACGGTCGACCTAGGAATAGACGCTGCCAGATCCTTTAGAATGGCATCGGATAAATTCTCAGCCCACGTTTCAATTGCCATCTGGTTGTGCAATTCTGGATCGAATTGAATTGGATCTTCCAAGTGAGTTTGGAAATTGGCCCACTCAGTGCGCCTGAAGTCAGGGTGATCCGGTGGATGGTGAAAGGATGAGTGACACGCGGTGTCAATGAGAACCAGGAGGTGGTCCGAGCTTATTGCAGAGCACAAAGTCAGATAAACTTGGAATGAGAGGTTCTTGATTGTCGCTATGCCCAAGAAATCAGGAGAAGCGGAGGGGGTGTATGGGTTGGAGTTTGAAGAGTCCGGTCCAAAGATCAGACAGGAGTTTTCGTCGGCATAATTACGTAGGAGTTTCTCCCGTCTCATGCTCAGCCGAGAGTTCCAATCCATATGTTCGGCGTTGAGGTCGCCACTTATCAAGACCGGCAATCCGCCTCTGAAACAGGCTGTCAGGTCCACTCCTATCGGTGGGCAGTAAGGCAAAGGGTAAGGCGCAAGGATTATTACCGGTATGCTGGACAGTGTGATTTGAATGGCAGTAGCCTCCAAGTGGGTCAGCCCCGGAACAGACAGTGAGTGGTCGACTATACCACAGCGGACCAGGGTGGCTATGCCACTCCCACTGTCAATCTGCGGTGGTCAGTTTAGCCGGCGCGGGATTTGGTTTGGGTTTTGGAGTTGTGCTGGTCTTCTGAACACGCCCACCTCTGACGACGTGATTCAACCCCTCGCCCAAGTCATATGCTCTGCAGAGGACCCGGCCCGGCGAGGTTTTGAAGCGATAGGGTGGTCTGTGGCGCTGCTCTTTTGGCAACGCTCGGGCGCCTGCTTTGCAAGAGCCGCCCTCGCTTCTTTCCATTTATTACAGCCACAGTACTTCGCCGAGTGGTTTCCCCCACAACCGCAGCACTTAGGCTGCACTAGAGGGGTAGAGCATCCACCAAACGGGTGGGAGCCCCCTCGCGCGACTCACGTGGGCGCATATCCGCAGTTACGCTGCGTGTGTCCAAAGCGCTGGCAGCGTTGGCATTGTAGTGGGCCTTTTGGAGCCACATATGACTCCATCGACACTCGCAAGCCGCAGAGTTCAGTAAGCGATTGCGCTCTCGACAACTCAGGCCCTCACGCCACTGATACAATGAAGTGGGGATGGGAGGGCGCTCCTTGGCTGTGTGACTCCCTGGACTGGAATGTTATGGGTTTGGAGCTCATCTGGGACGACACTCTCAGGCACACTCCTACCCAGATTTTTCACCAGAATCCGCAAACAGCGGTCGTCCGGGAGCGTGCAGATGTGGAAAGTCACTTCCTCTTTCCGCTCAAGGGGCCGCACTGCGATGACCAAGGCTCTGAACCTGTCGTCGGTTGATAGGACGACCATCAACTTCTCGCCCGTTAGTTGGGCCATCAGACTGCCATTGCAGGACACCCACAACCAAGCCAGGAAGGAACAGGCGTCACCAGAATCTGAAATAAAAGTAATGGGCGTCTAATTAGGACGATCTGCTGGTAGGCAAGTGTTGTCTACCTGCATGTGGTAAGTGGTGCCATCTGGCTTGTCACTCAGAGGTCCGGACATTTCACTAGACATGCGCCTATTGGTTGTCTCAGATGAGACACCACAATCTGACATGTCTGAATCAATGGCTGTGGGCTTGAGTAACCCACTTGGCTGAAGTGGTCGACAGGTCCGGCCAGTACAGCCGCGTACGTCAAATTTTGGGGGTTCTAGTTGCAGGCTGCCGACAGCAGTTAGTTCGCCCGTGGCTGAAGAGAACGCGGGCAGAGGCGCAGACCCAGCATCATATTCTGGGCTACTGTTGGCAGGCTCAATTGAGTTGCCCAAGCTTGTCAGCTCTTTGGCTTTGCACTTGCTCAAGTGCTGGCTGCATGGATGTTGGGAGGTTTTAAATGAACCTCCGGTCGCGGTGTTGCGGCTGCCGGCAGACACCGCTGGCTTCTTCTTTGGCAAGTCATCCTCTTAGGAGGGCCGGAGAAATCTGAAGCGTCGAAATGGCCTTAATGAAGGCTAACTCTTCCTGCCTCAGCGTGATGCATAGGCAGGGGCTCTCCGAAAAATTTTCCTGTCACTTCTGTGTTGTAGCTTTGCTGAAGACAGTGCAGAATCCATTCCAATCAGTAAACGCTCTGACCAGTTAACCTAAGCAGTAGGTATCAGGATCCTCTCTCTAAGCCGGTCTCCACCTGAATGCACTCAATCATCATAATCGCTGTCCAGAGCCTGGGCAGGTCGGTTTTTATCCAATGCTCACGCTGGACTGCCTGCTGTGCGATAGATTGGTCAGGAGAGCTTGTAGGAGTGGTCATGTGAACAACTACTGGTTGGTTGGTTTGTGATGCAGATTGCATTCTCCCATAGTTTCAACCCCAGAGAAAGTTGCAGTCCGGCACACTAGTGGAAGGAGCAGTATGGTGACTTGAGAGGTGATGTAGAACTGCTGTGTGGAAAGGGCCAATTCTGGATATGTGTCATGTTCCCATGCTTAAGATATTGATCCAGGTGCTGAAACTTTGGTGTATTGATTGATAACTGAGGTTTAACTCACCATTGTTGTTGCATACTAAAAGCCTCCTGAAGAAGCTAGACAAGGTGTGTGTAAATTTTTGCTGATGAGAATACTGCACACCTAAATGTATAATTGCCATTTCTGAGTCCCTCTATGAGTCCATCTTAATCAGGCTTCACAGTTATGGGGTAATAAAGTGCCCCTCTGCATACAGCACTTGGCGACAGCCCCTCCTTTATTTCTCCTCTGAATGTGGCTGTAATATTTCTGCCGCTCAGCGTGGAGCCAATCCATTTGTATACTGTCTTCAAGCCCATGTCATTTGGCAGTCTTTGTTATGTCACATGAAGTGCTATTAGTAGTGCCGTCAGTAACAACAAAAGCTCCAGTGTAACTTCGTGTTTTACAGTGCTTCGTGTATATTTGTAATCACATAGTGCATTGTGGGTTCTGTCAACTTCCCATATTGTAGGCTGATGGGTATAAATGCAGGGGACATGTCCAATTGCCTGACTCCTGATATTCCTGGTCACCAACTTTTGCTTTGTTTTCTGCATGAAGGACACTGGTCTTAGCTTTCCTAGATGAAGGTATAAAAATAACCATGACCTGCCCCCTGCTCTGGGTACATATCTCCTAGCTAGGCAGGCTTTAATATGCACATACTTTTGATACGCAATGAATTTCATCACACTTAGACTGTTCTGTTTATTTGTTTCCATAAAAACAGTCTACCTCAATGTGTCAAACCTCCAAAACATATAAAGCCTGTCTCTTTCAAATATCCGCATTGATACAAGTCACGTGTTGCTGTGGGTGAGATGGTAGCCATACTTTAAATAATTTCAAATCTAGTGCGCTACAGCACCCAGGCAACACCTAAAATTCAGATTATGAAATTCTTTTTGTCACTCTTCTGACACCTAGGTTTTTGATATGCCTTTGAAGTTTTTGGAAAATGTATGGCCTCCAGCCACAGTTTGTAAGCATAATTTATTCATTAAGAAAAGCCTATGAGAACAACATGCAGTCTTTTATGGTGTTGTGATTAAATGCTGTGCTCAAAATATTTATTACCTTTAACTTTTATTAATTTCTGTATGAATGTTGCAGTATGAATTTCATATAGCACTCTCAAATAATTGTGACGTAAATATAAAAGGTGGTTTTTCATTTGTAGAAGAGATTATATGAAAAATTGTTCGTCTTCTAGTACAGTATTTTATATAACGCAGTTCTTCAGATTCAGTGGATTTTTATTTTATATATACATTGCTATAAAAATAATTGTTTTTTTATTAGAATATATCCTAATATTTAACCTTTGTGTTTATACCAGGGTAATCTGAATGAACAACTTCATGTACACAGTGCCGAATGCAGAAGTTCCTGTGATATACGTAGGCGTGAGTGTCCACATTCAGGTGAAGTGTGTGGTAAGGCATTTAGTGAAGAGAGCAGTCTTATAAAACATCAGCGCATACATAGTGTTGGGCGCCTTTATACTTGTGATATGTGTCATAAGGTGTTCAGTAAAAAGAGCAGTCTTAAATCACATCAATGCATTCATCGTGGTGATCATTCATATTTATGTAAAGTGTGTAATAAAACATTCAGTGATCATAGCATTCTAAGAACTCATGAACAAATACATAGCGACGAGCGCCCTTATGCCTGTGCAGTTTGTAATAAAACATTCAAAATTCAGAGCCATCTGACAAGACATCAAATCTTACATAGTGGAGAGCGCCCATATAATTGTGATGTGTGTAAAAAGTCTTTCATTAGAAAGAGCCATATGATAATACATCAACGCACACATAGTGGTGAGCGCCCGTATACTTGTGATGTGTGTAAAAAGGCATTCAGTGAAAAGGGCAGGCTTACAATACATCAACGCGTACATAGTGGTGAGCGCCCTTATGTCTGTCGAGTGTGTAATAAAGCATTTAGTGTTCAGTGCCAGCTCTTAACACATCAACGCGTACATAGTGGTGAGCGCCCTTATATTTGTGATGTGTGTAAAAAGGCATTCAGTCGAAGGAGCCATCTGATAACACATCATCGCATTCATAGTGGTGAGCGCCCTTATGCCTGTGCAGTGTGTAATAAAGCATTCAGTGATCAGAGCCATCTGATAACACATCAACGCGTACATAGTGGTGAGCGCCCTTATTCTTGTGATGTGTGTAAAAAGGCATTCAGTGGAACTGGCAGTCTTACAACACATAAACGCGTACATACTGGTGAGCGCCCTTATGCCTGTGCAGTGTGTAATAAAGCATTCAGTTGTCATAGCCATCTGATAAGACATCAGTGTATACATAGTGGTGAGCGCCTCCATACTTGTGATGTTTGTAATAAGGCGTTCATTCAAAAGAGCAATATGATAATACATCAACGAATACACAGTGGGGAGCGTTCTTATACTTGTAATGTGTGTAATAAGTCATTCAGTAAGAAGAGCAATTTAATAAAACATCAACGCACACATAGTAGATAGCATCCATACTCGTGTGAAGTATGTAATTAGGCATTCGGTCTATAGTGGAGTCTTGTAAGTCATCAAGGCATACATAGTGGTGAGCGCCCTTATACTTGTGATTTGTGTAAAAAGCCATTTAGTGAAAAGAGAAGTTATAACACAGCAACAAATACATAGTGTCGATCGCCCTTATGCGCATGCTATTTGCAGTAAAGAATTTGGTGTTCGTAGCCATCTCATTACCTATCAACGCATACATATTGGTGAGCAATCTTATACTAGTGTTGTGTGTAGTAAGTCATTCAGTAAGATGAGCAGACTTATTACACATGAACACATACATAGTAGGTACCATCCATCTTCATGTGAAGTATGTAATTAGGCATTCAGTCAACGTGCACTGTGATAAGACATCAGTGCATTCATAGTGGTGAGCGCCGTTTTGCTTGTAATGTGTGTAATAAAGCCTTCAGTAAAAAAGCCATGTGTTAACATATAAAATCATGCATACCTAGTCTTGCCATAGGTTCTGTAACGAGTACAATGGGACCTAGAAGGAAAATTAAACATAAACTCCACTTATTCAGACAATGTAATGTAATAGTTTTAGTTTTTCATTTATAATATCACTCAAAATATTTGCCTTATGCTTTGACACTCTCCGGCCACTCAGCTCTCATTGTACACTCCCGCCTCCAGGGGGATCTCTGCCACTGCCTTCACGAGTGACCTCCTTAGGCTATCCAGGCTGTAATGATGCTTTCGGCACAGCATATCCTCCAAAACAGCCCACAGTTTTTGTCTAGGGTTTTGAGGTCTGCACTCCCCGCAAGCCAATTCTCGGAGCTGATGAAGGCTAGAACGTTCCTCCGCAGCCACTCCAGAGTTGGCTTGTCCATTTGGGCAGGAACTGACTTCTGCTGCAAGACCCATTCCTGACCAATGAAGAGTGTCATGTTAAGATTTTTCACAACTCCTAGTAGCATGTCCTCTTGATACACTTTGATGTCAGTTTCACCCCTTTCTTGCAAAAATGATGTGTCATCTCCTCATGGGACACCTCCCATGAAACCATGACGTAGGAAGGGTGATGGCCTCCCTGCACCCTCAGAACATTTTCCTTCACCTCACGGTACTTTATAGAGCATAAGATTTTGTGTTCTAGTGGATGTACTGCTCGATTTTGAAGATTTTCTTGGCCTTGGATAGTATGTTTCCATGCTCATTCTCTGCATGCAACTGGAGGAGAGGCTGTGCTCTTATCCATGTGATCACCTTGAAAGCGGCAATGAGGATGTGTCCCTTTGATCGTCCCTAATGAGGTGCAGCATTCATTGGATTGATATGTTCAGCTCTCGGGATATGATCTTCTGTTTACAGACTGGGTTTCGGCCAATCTGCTCCTGCACTGTTTTGATAGCGGCCTGAGCCCTCAAATTTCTCAGGAGTCCTTACTGAGCCCTTTCTTTAATCCTCCAGATTTCCTCATAATGTTGAATTGCGTGTTAGATGAACGTACCGTGACTTGTATCTTTTTAAGAGTCTGAAAATTTGAGAATAGGATTTTCCACAACAGTGAAGAGCAATTACAGAAACATGGTTTTCCTTGACACCACTCCATTTTGACACTGTGACAGGCTCGAGCAATCTGCCTTGGCACAAGTACCTGAAGTGAAAGGAGTCAAAAAAACAGCCATCGTTACAAACGTCTCACCTCATTGTCTGCAGCTTAGGACAACATGAATGTTGTAACAACTTATGGCAGGACTATGTATGGGTGAGCATCCATATTCATGTGAAGTACATAATTTGGCATTCTGTCAACAGAGCCATCTGATGACACAAACACATGTGTATTGGTGAGTGTTACTATATGTATGAAGTATGTAATAAGTCATTCAGGCAACAGAGCAATTTGAAATTTCATCAAGGCATAAATAGTAGTGAGTTGGTTGTGTTCTTCATTTTCACGTCTCCATTTACAGTAGAATTCCTTCAATCTGAATGCAGATCCTCCAAAAATCCTGATATTTCTGCAGGCGAGGAATAGTCCCCAATTGTGGAAGTCCACCATAAAGGCCACCAAATTTGTCTCCACATTGACTGCTGTGTTATTTCCTGACCCTTTGTCTCCTGCTCCATCAGCATCTTCAGCTATGAAGACTCCGTATCCGCAGTGTCCTGGTCCTTCAGCATCACTGTAGTACCTGAGAAGATTGCCCATGCCCCTCTTCCTCCAGAAAGAGAGGAATGTGATGACTGTAAACCAGCAGCATATATAGAAAAGAAATAATTCTGTGATTATTTGTGCAGCCCAAGTGAAGGAACAGTAACAAAAAATAACTGTGAGGGCTTCAGTAACTAGAAATTGTTGGGTAATCAGAATGTTGGATAGTTTGGTACCTGTCTGTTTCCACAGGTGCCACGATAAAAGAATTCTACTCCATTAGCAAAATTCGCACCATC
>Ga0123352_10015000_pt1 | contig 12341 bp, 5 predicted proteins | sample TergutLab28metaG_FD_89700 | JGI IMG/M metagenome (GOLD analysis project Ga0123352, IMG submission 89700) | Labiotermes labralis P1 segment gut microbial communities from Petit-Saut dam, French Guiana - Lab288 P1 | ecosystem: Host-associated > Arthropoda: Insects > Digestive system > Gut ... | reverse complement strand
TGTTCTTCAGTTAGTATTTCGTTTCTCTCTATGAATTCTGTCAGTCTATTGTACATCAATTTCTCTAGTAGTTTTGCAAATACCGGTAGTAATGAGATTGGTCTGTAGTTACTGACATCCCTCGCATCCCATTTTTTGTGTACTGGTATCACTTTAGCTATTTTTAGCTTGTCTGGAAAAAAGATAGTGTGTAAATGTTTAAATTAAAAACATGTATTTAAGTAAAGGAGAGGGATAGGTGAAGTGGCTCCCTACACTTCCATGTTCACATAATGTTATATTTCCTACAAGAAGTTGTGAAATGTGGTTTTGTCCAGCATGCTGTGGTCTTTCCAGTGTAACTTTGACAATGGGTGAGAGATCACTGCACTGTCAATACAGACATCTCAGATCTCAAGTATGAAACTAGACAAATGTCGTAGACTAATACACAAGAAAGGAGTCAGTAAAGCCTAGTCTGTATAGATGTAGCATATGGACTCAGCAATCCAAAGTTTGAATGCTGGGAGGAGCAAATATTATTCTCTTCTCCTAAAACCCTGCCTAGCCTCCTATTCAGTGGGTATGAGGGTCCCTTGTCTTGGGGTACAGAAACAGGGGCATGAAGCTGACCATTCACCTCTATCTAGTATTGGGGTTATAAGTGAACATGGTATGTACAGTGACAACTTATTACTTTTTAATTTAACTTACTTGTTAGCAGTGACCCAGATTTTGTATATTATGCATTTCTTGTCTCTCTTATGCTTGATATTTATCGTAACATTATTTAAAACCATTTTTTATGCAATTTTATGCTCTTGCAATGTAGCGTTTCTGAATGTAAAACTGAACTGAATAAATAAGGAATAACTTCAGGCACTCCTACTTAAATGGCAGTGAGATCTGATTAGAAGTTTGGTTTTCATGTACTCTATTAATTACTGTGAAACTTCTAAAAACCAAACAGAGTTCTCCCCTCTGCACTTGATTAATGACATTCATCAGGCCTTCCACTGATTTAGTCAGTGACCATACCCTGTTTCGGAGCTTCTCTCTCAGAAATGGCTTGAAGAGAGTGAAGACCATGTTGAATATGTAAGGCTGATTTACTATGTGAATATTCTTTACTCTCAATGCAATGGCATCCTGCAAAGAAATACAGAAAAAAATAATATTTAAAACCTTTGGGTAGAAGAGTATGTAGGATAAACCACAGGTTCTGATTTGTTACATTCTGTAGTGTATGGATTTTATCTCAAAGTATCATATATTTATAGACCCTTATTTTTTTTAATAATAGGTAAGACGATAGTTTAAAATTTTTTAATGATTCATCATTTGAGTCATCATTTAACTGAAATAAAGTTAAATCCAAACAGTAGCAAATAAAATTTCAATAACAGTGGGAATTACACATTATGATGAGACTGCTGATGTCAGAGAAATGGGAATTCAAAGAGATTTAAGTTCTCATAAGTTTTAGGCTACACCACTCTTTTCATTAATTACAGTGTACATTGTTTCAGGTATTAACACCTAGTCATATTTTATATTTTGCTGACCATGCATCCTTGTATAATCTTGTAAATAAAGCCAACTTGGTGCACAATTTTTCTTAGTATGTTTATTCCTTTCTGTACATGTTTCAGGCGACTATGTGCCCATCATCAGGAGAAATAAATGTATCTATGTGGCACTTAGTATTTGTCACTCTGTGTGGATAACTGTCTGGTATCATTCCACCCTGCATACCAGACAGTCATCCACACAGAGTGACAAATACCAAGTGTCACACAGATACAGTTATTTCTCCTGATGACAGGCACACATCATAACACTTGAGTAAATTTGTGTTACACTACTACCAGGTGTCCAGTTGGTTCATGCATGTTGTCAAATTTAGTTTAAAATATCTGTCACAATAGAGTGGCAAAACAACGCTGCCCTTCTTTAGGAAATCCTCGGGTTTGTATACTTGGTAAATAATGTGTCCAGATATTCTTGATTTTAAGCTTTCGCCATGTCCTGTATGTAATATGTTTTCTTTAGCATTGTGACGCCGGGGAATTACCCAAAAGAAAACATATTACGTGTCCAAATATGTTTACATTTTCTGGAACTGTGTTATTTAAGTGATGTGTAAGTAATTTTTGTCAAATATTGGTTTTATATTAATGGTCTCTCACTTAATGCTCTATGGAATTCCATTTTTATTCTCTGCTTTTGTATCTCTATGATCCAACATCTGAAACCTTCCTTCATGCATGAAAGTTTTTACAGAGGAAGAAATAATGTCAAATCTGACATTTATAACATCTTATATAAAAGCAAAGCTTAATGCCAAATCAATGGAATTTTTTATAAACAAAATGACAATTTATTAACATGCAATTAAAAAAACTGGATAATCTAATTACTGTCTATTAATGGCCTTGATGTCCATAAATTTTTTATTCAAGATATGAACTGAATTACATGAAGGTCATAAATGATGTATCATTTTCATACACCATATGATTCTATGTAATATACTTAAATGTTTATCTGAAAAATTGTAGTCATGTAAATAAGATTTATCTCCTGCAGTTTATTGATACAGTATGATATCATATGTTTAAATGATCATTTACTACAATCAGTAGTACAAACAAACTGTGTAACTTCCAGATTCTTAATAGGACATAAACATGCATGGTTAAATGGTTACTTAGTGGCACCAGTGTTGCATACTTGTATCAGATCAACTATCCTCTTGGCAAAGGGAGGTGTAAACTGCCACACTTGCTGGAGGGAAAGGCCATCCATGTCAAATATGATTACAGCACCGGCAACCTGTGTCTCAGGCTCCAGCATGGCGATTTCAAGGAACAGCACACAGCCTTTGTATACTTCATCCAGAGAGACTTTGTTATGCTTCCATTTCTCTGCACACACACAACAATGATATTGTTAATACCATTACATATGTTGTTGTGGCTTTTAGTCAGCGAAACATGCCCTGCTGGTGGCCATAGAATTTTGGTAGGGAGGTAGCGAGGAAGGAATAGAAGTACTTTGAATCAAATTTTACAAATTTATGTGTCACTGACACACCTTTCCTATTCCTTTGTATTTTTAAAATTAAGTGCAATATACAAAGTATTAAAAATGTTTGCAATGGGAATCTGCAAAAACAACTGTAGTGAAATGATGCATTGAGGTTTCTACAGAAGGCCAGTGGAAGTACACAAGGCCAACAGAATCCATACAATGAAAAATTTTCCAATCCTGTTGCCTGCTATATGTGGGAAATGGTCCCTATGTTTACCAAACTCCCCTCTTACCCTTCAGGCACATTTACATTGCTGATGATCTTGTATTTTGGGTTTAAAATCATTTTGGCTTTTTTTTCCTTGAGAGAGACAAAGAGAGTAGTCATGTAAGAATAATTAAAAAATCTTAGAAAGGATATGCATGTAATATGATATTTGTAGATCTGTATGAAAAATTGTTGAGCCATTTGAATTTTCATTTAGATGCAACAGTTTTAACAAACACTCCATACAAAGAGATAGGTGCGCTTGTGCACACATGCTCTTCAGAGACAAGTTTGATGTTGGAACTAAAATGGAAACTTACATAATGTTTACAGAGACTTACACAATGAAGAAGTGTAAACATTTTTACTATCACTATGTTTTCTTGGTGGCAACATAAAAAGGAGTGGAGAAAAAAAATTGTAAAAAATGTTGTCTTATGTATGAAAAACTTACCTCCGTAATATAAAAGAGTGTTGACCACTGCATCACACTGTTGACACCTACTGTGTCAGTGCTAAATGGATGATAAACACATACGTCAGTTTCTTACAAGATATGTTTTTAATACTGAACCATTTCTTAGAAATCTACAACGTCAGTAGCATTCTTGGAAAGTGAATGTTGGTTGCCATTCAGAAATGCCATGTCCATATTCAGTCACAATGTCAATTATCTTATGAGATTCATGACAGTCTTTTTTTCATTGTGATAGTTATGATCATGTACTTAAAGTTTCAAGGTAATATATAATAGCTGAAGCTTACAAAACACCACATTAAAAAAGGCAGGAACAAAAAACCCAACAGTTTGTTTAGAAGCTGATTGCATAAGCACTCTGAATATGAGGTTGTATTGTTATTTGTCTCATGAATCGTAAGCCTCCATGCTGTGAATGTAAGGAAAATCTGTGCGTGAACCTCACAACTTCTGCAACATGAAAGCATCACAAATTGGAGAAATGAAAGAAAGACAGACAGACAGACAGACAGACAGAAAGAAAGAAAGAAAGAAAGAAAGAAAGGAAGAAAAAATTATACTATCAGTGTGATGCTATCCTATAAAGTTTATCACTCATAAAACGGCCATTTCCATCCCTGTAAAAGGAAGAAACAGGAGATGTATGCACAAAAAAACAATTCTTGCTGTTCATTCCCATTTGTTTACCGCAAAATGTAGAACATTTCACAAGTGTGCCGGTCACAAAAGATTGATGTATTTTTCATTCCAATAAATGTTGCACGATTTACTAGTTACTTTCGAAAAACAAGCAGGTCTGAATGTAAAGTGTCCTTAATTTTGTTCGTCTTTGACACCCTTTGGATGCATCGTATTTGTTATACAAAGTCTTCCAATAAGCCTGGTCTGATTGTTGTCTTCAGTATCCGGCATGAATATCGCATCTACTTGGCGCCATATTGTGTTTAGAGCTACGGTCGGTCTACGGGGCGGGCCAGTCGGGCAGGTACCCGAGGCGCTAAGAAGTCGTTCCAATAATACGAAATATGGCGCTGGGAAACTCTGGCTTTCCACAAGCGAAAGAATTTCTTCGAAAATTATCCGCAATTTTGGCAACCCCCCTCAAAAATGTTCGCCATCCCTGTTGTACGCCGAAAAAGATGAAATAATATCGGTTTGAAGGGATGCCAAACTATCAGCTTCCCTGACTCGCCAAATTAATAGCCTGTACGGGGGCCCAGATGTCTCGGGCCGGCCCTGTTCAGATAGTTAACCATTTCTTTGATTACGAATCTGTCGCATTTTTAGTGACAAGTCGTTGTAATTAAATGGACGAATCATCTGCTCCTTTAAAGTATAAATTAACGTAAATACTAATTAATATGGAGCTCCGAACATAAGCTGCAAAGTGTGCTTTCCTACTGCTATTTCATTTTGTATACATGAGCAAATTATTACTAAAATAAAGACCTCGATGTTAAAATTCTCGGATACAAGCTGAAAGTTTCCCATTTTAGCCAATTCGTAATTGTTGACTTATTTAGTACATGATGTCAAGTACGTTTATAACCATCTCCACACTAATTTTCACACGGCCATGTCGCGTTCATTAGGTTTCGCCATCAGACGGCATGCGGAAGAAGCTTTCGCACAGCCGCCATGTCATTATTTTATATTCCGCAAAAAGTACCTTAATAAATATTAGCAGTTTTCGAAGATCCGTTACCAAACAGCATTTCAGGACCCTAACTTAAACGTCACTAATGTTAGTCAAACCTGAAGTCAGCGCGTCAGTCACATTATCACTTCTAATTACATATAATCGATATCAATTTGCGCGAAAATCCATCTGCTGGTTTCACAACTGACAGGCAGAGACAGACATGGGCATGACGTGGTGATTCCACGAGCCTGCATGTTGCATTAATGGAGAAAACTAGTCTAAACTTCAGGTACTACGGCAAACAAAACACAGTGAACCTCTATTTCAAAGACAAAACTATTACATGATTTTAGAAAAAAAAATAGCAGTATATTCTGAGTCGTACGAAATAAATAAGTTAACTTTCCACGTAAAATTCGAAGCCTGTTAAGTTACAGCACGTGGTAAGTACAGTAACTACAAACCCGCATGAGGTATTGACATTTTGTGTATCGTTGTGGCACGACGAATTAGAATTGTAGAACACGGCTAAGCAGTGCCTTGACCTGCAGGTTACATTTCATGTGACGGGTTGCAGGAGGTCTGTGTCACCACATGGGACTGATAAGAGAAGTACAACATGATAAAGCATAAATATAAAGAAGCGGTGAAAATTTCACACAGCATCCTATTATTTAACATGGATTTTATATTCCTGAGTAATTTCATAACAATACGTAGAAAATACCGGAATTTTAAAACACATTCCCCGTTTTACACGACATGGCATTAATTTTCTCCTTATCTTAGCAACAGAGTGCAATCGGTAATCCTCGACTGCAAAGCTGTTTCTGTAATATGAATAAATTTTTTATAAACTAAACATATGTCCAATAATGGTTGAATCAAGATATAAAGCTGTGGTTTAATTGTGGGCTACTTTACAACAACGAAGTAAAACACTCCAGTCTAAACACAATCAACACTTGTTTTGCCTTTCGCGTGGAATGGAATGATATGCTACTGGATGCCATGTTTAGACAGTCAACTGTTTCTTCGTTCTCTCTGTTCCTGCTGCATTTCTTGTACTTATCTCATAAACAGTAACATGCTGTCACATAACGTATGTAGATCTTCATATTAAGCCCCATTACCTTTTTATATTTTAACCAAAATAAATGCGATAGGCAAATTTTCGCAAAAATCCTAATATAATATTTCAGGAAATACTTCCTCTTTCACAGACGAGTTGTTTTACGTGGAATGGACAAACTAACATAATTAAGTTAATAGTTGCGCTTGTAAATTGCTTTGCGAACGTACATGAAAACAGACTTAAAAATTACTTTCTTACCGCACGGTTTCTTGCTATGAGGTCATTAACATTATTACAAAATCATTATTATTATTATTATTATCATCATCATCATCATCATCATATATGTGTCCGACAAATGACAGGCAGCCGCAGTATTCACGCGGCCATGTGGTTGTGTTCGATGCAAAAACCTTTCTTCAGCCTCAATATGACCTCACAAACAACAGTCTGTCTCTGTTGTATTATATTCTCGATTCATAATTGTTTCTTCAGCCCCAGTGAGCAACTCACAGGCACTTAACGTGTGACTCGCTCACTCACATTAAGGCAACATGTATGTCCCATTATTGCTCAATTTTTATTTTTGATTTCTTAAATTTGTAAATATTTTCGTGGGAGTGGCGAATGGACTATTACGTTTGTGAGTAAGATTGGGCTACTATAAATTCGGCTCATTTACTAAGTACTTACTTCCTAGTTCGAGTATGAGGATGCGTCTTCCGAACTGGTCTCTGTTGGGCAAGACTGTAAGAATATTATGATCGAAGACGTTCTTATTCTTGCTTGGCACCAGTCCGTCGTATAAATCACTGTGTTTCTTCTTGAAGTGGTAGTACCGCTTCACCTGTAACACACCACATTCTTCATCATTAATTACGGTTGGACTCTGGTAAAATAAATTGTGCACTTTCCAATATAAAACATTTCTGTAGCCTTCCGTTACACCGTGTGATTATGACTAGGATACCACACACAATATCATGCATAAAGTAGTTTGTAAAATTGCTAGGTCATTATTCGTACATACCGTTCAACAAATCGATATTTGATATTCACAAGTCTCATCACTAGAAGCTTTATGCTATCAAATTACAGGGTTGGCATAAAGTCTTTCCCTGATTAAAAACATTTATTACAAGAAAAACTACTGTACGTGGAATACAAACATACTTTTTTTTTTCAAAATGTAACTCAATAAGTTTTTTTACAACACATTAGTACACTTCAACTAAACTAACTTAAGTAATTATAAAAAAATATGTTTATATTCTACGTAATTCTCTTGTAATAAATATTTGTAATTAAGGAAAGTCTTTATGCTTACCCTGTATAAAAAGTGAGGTAATTTACACAGAGATTTTGACAGCAAATTCGTAAATATTTCCCACACAATCACAGAGGATTTTCGCCCAAACTGTAGGGTTACTCCGCATCTGAGTAACACATTCACACTTGATCAACTACGTATCTTAAGTGGGGAGATTTAGAACTGATATATCTTAAACGTGTGTGTCTCAAAGTTTACAATCGGTCATTCGCGATATTCAACTCTATCTCACTTCTCAGCTCATACCGCATACAGAAAACAGTTTGTGTCAGTTACGACAACTGTTTCTTCAGCCTCAGGTCGTACCTGGCAAATAACAGTCTAAATGAGAAAACAAACATGTTTGTCAACGGCGTAATCCGTGACGCAGTGGATTGATTTTGCCAAGCTGTTCTTTATTTTCAACATGTCATACCGTTTCAGTTAACACGCGTAAGTATACTATAATTCTATTCACTCCGATAAGAGAAGTAGGGCCATCCCTGAACCGATTTTTGCGAAACCCAAAATGCTCAAAAGAAATTTGTACAGACCTCTTACACCGAATTTCACTCAAAGTGGATAATCAATGTGGAAAGTATGAACAGAAATTCATTTACGCTCCTAAGTTAAGTAAGCCTTTCAGTTTTCTCATTTTCACGGGACTTGAATCAATCAATAAATTTTATGGACATATATTATACCGAATATTCTCCAAATCGCCCAAAATCTTTTGAAATAAAGATAAAATTTAATGCGCGCCATTACGTATATTAAATCTTTCAATGTATCAATATTCCCTAAACTCATGACTGTTCCTGCTATTACTTAGAGAACTGCTGTAAAGAATTTCTCCCAGATTGATCAAGACATATGGAGAGTATGGGTGGAAGTTAGGGGGCCGCGGTGGCACAGTGGTTAAGGTTCTGTGCTACAAATCGGAAGGTCGCTGGTTCGATCCCGGCTGGTGTCATTGGAATTTTTCCTTGACATAAATTTCTTCCGATCGCACTATGGGCCTGGTGTTGACTGAGTCTCTAACAGAAATGAGTACCAGGAGCATTTCCTGGGGGTAAAGGCGGCTTGTGTGTAAGGCTGACAACCTTACCACCATCCCGTGCAGATGTCGTGAAAGCTGGGGAACCTTAACTACCTGGAACCCTCTGGGCCACTGCTTTTACGGGTGGAAATTAATGTAGATTCACTGTCACTAGGACGATTTTCAGGAAACTTGCGCTTGTTCGACAACTGTCTCTAAAGAACTCCTCCACCAAATTTCGTAACAAATGAAAAAGAGTTCTCTCAATGATTCTAGGTCCGAGACAGACGTAAAAACATACGGACGTGATCTCCATGTAAGAAGTTATTTTTTTTACGCTACAAAGAACACACAATAACGTCCAAATATTCAAATGTGTGGAGGTATCCAAACGCAAAATGTTATTTTTCACAATTTTAACCGAAATTGGAAAGTGTCGATAAATTTTTGTAAAAATTCCAAATACAGAATTTCATGACAATACATCTAATGGAAGCCGAGTTGTTCCAGGCAGACGGACGGCCAGACAAAGATGCAAGAAGATGCTATTAGTCCCCTTGCGAAGTTGTTTTGCTAATGCGCCTGAAAGGGAAGTGTAACGATGCATAGCCTTTTTGGAACCTGACCAGAGGGGCAAGGAAAAACAATGTGATAATCCCTTTGGAGTGCGCTAACTTTTGTGTATCGCTTAAAAAACAAGAAGTTCCGTTTTTATTTACATTAAAAATGCACTGAAGATACAAATAGAATTTAGAGTTTCTAGAGGCTAAACTTGTCTGAATTGTATATAAAGAATCAATTCTTGCCTCACAGAGACCCAAATACGTTCCCATCCGAAAGATAACAATGTAAAAAAAATGGCCGTTTATTGTGCGAAACACACAGAATACATACATCTCCTTGTTATTTTATATTTCTGCATCTCTTTGGTTCATGTATAAAATATACGAAGTTAAATGATTAAATCATGAAATGCGTCCAGACTTTCGTGTCAGGACAAGCAGTGAATTTCAGTGTAACATAAAAATCTTCACTTTTAAGAGGGGAATCATCGCACATGCACTACAAAGTGCTTTCTCTCAGATCCAAGAACGTCCATAGTGAATGAAAGTATGACTCTACGTCCAAAACAGAAAATGTTGCTGAAAGAGGCATAAGCTACCTGCCTGGCCTTTCCGTCGTAAGCATAACAGCGACTACGCCGTGACGACAGCAGCTACGTACTGTGTTGGGGAGCTCAGTTAGCAAGTTAACCAGTCACTACAAATACACATCCCTGTTAAAGTCGACCAACTTTGGATTATTCTGTTTTATAGTCACGGATACAGTGTTTTTGTTCACGGCTATTTTTGACAAATTTGCAAATTCTAGACTTCCTCTCTGTGAGATTAAGACGCACATTCTCAGCAATGCTTCCTATTGACTTCGACCATGCTGTCCATTGCCCAACGTTATAAATTACTGTAATTCATACTGTATATTTCCGCTGAATTTTTCTTGTTTTCCATTTCGTTCATAAGGCTTGTTTTGTTATGTTGCTGTGGGCGGATTTTTCTTGCCGTAAAAAATTATGTGGCAGAGAAACGGGTGATTATAAAAGCAACAACAATTACATCAAATGCTCTAATTACAAAATATAAAAAACAGTATATCCTACAATGAAGGTAATTATATTTCAAAAAGGCCTCACCAAAGTTACCTGTACTCTTTCGCAAAAACGTTTCCTAACTTGTGGGCATATTTCGCAGCGCGTGGTGGAACATACATATTGAGGATCATGGGATTTATTCCAGAATTCTCAATTTTAGTCCGGCAATATTCTGATGAGCATAACTTAGCTCTGTGAGTAGCGACCTCCATGGCCAAGAAATATCACCATTCCTGAATACGGAGTAATTGTGAAACAAACGGCTGACTGCCTTCATTAAATTGCTAGTCGCATCCAAAGTTGTCCCTCCCGTCACGACTACGTGTTCTCGTTGCAGCGAGGAAATACTTTTACCTCTGCGGTGAATAGTTAGCAATTGTGTGAATACAGCAGACTGTTGTGATGTAATTATTACACTCGAAAAAATGCGAGGAATAAAGCCGGAAGGTAATATTGCACACATAAGTGTTACCTTTGCACTGTGTAGTGGTTTCTGATAAAACTGGCGAGGGTACCGTTTGGCCAGTAGAGAAAACTGCGTTTCTTAACGAAGAGGGAGATGAAAATGTGATTCATCCCTCATAAACAGACTGTAAACGTCACTATCGTCCACGCGTTATCAGTAATTCAAGACAAACAAATTGTGGGGCTGATTACATCGCGTTTCTCTAACTCATGCACTGCCTGGTTGTTGTAGGGTTGGATTTCAAAGCCCTAGTGCAAAATCCTTCGTGAACTCCTCTTTCATATGTTTAATGAATAATTTATAACAATTTACCAAAAAATGCACACTTTTCACGGTTACACAATTATTTTATACTAAAAACAACAAAAATCCTACATGTTTCGATACCTGAGGGATCATCATCAGGGAGTCAGTACATCGAATTCCTCTGTATAAGATATTAACACGGTAATTTTTAAATTGTAGAAACCTGCTAACTTGTATATTACGCAGAACAAGATGTTAAAAAGTTGTTCTGCCTAGAAATGACGTGTACTGAATAATACGGAACTTTGAGACAGACATTTGAGACAGTTTGTTTAGGCGATGAAGTTCCGCATATTATCATACCAAACTTCGTCGCGTATAATGTCTTATACAGAGAAATTCGGTGTACTGAATCCCTGATGGTGATCCCTCAAGGACCGAAAAATCTAGGAATACTATTGCTTTTAATATAAAATAATTATATAAATGTGAAAACTGTGAGTTTATTAGAGAATTATTGTAAATTAGTCGTTACCAGTGCGTGGAATAAACAAAATAAACTGTTTAATGAAGCTGCATGACTCCGTGCAGAACGTTCAGGGCTCTGTCGCGTAGCAGCCCTCAAAATCCGGATGTAAACCAGCGAGTGCGGCGGTTGTTTCTTCCCCGGAGGATTTTTTTTTGTTTCTTCCGGACCGCATTTATAACTTATAAGTTCTTAATCTATGTCCTGATGGCTTGGAGTCAATGGTACGGGATTTTTTCCGTTTATCGGGAAATGCCTAAGAATTTAGAGTTGAACGGAAGTGTAAAGGTCGTCGTCGAACTATGTTGTGCACCGTGCCACTGTTGCAAAATTACGTATTAAATGTTACGGCGCAAATTCACAGCGATGTGGGCAACATGTCTCCAGTCCCAGCGGTTTCGTGAAAGAAAAAGAAATCAGTCCCGTCACAGGACCGAGGTGCCCAGAGGGTTCCAGGAAGTTAAGATTCCCAGATTACGTGACAATGGCCCAGGATGGTGGTAAGGTTGTCAGCCTTAGGCACCGGCCGCTTTTACCCCCAGGAAATACTCCTGGTACTCATTTCTGTTAGAGGCTATTTCGACCCCAGAGCCATAGCGCGATCGGAAGGATGAAAAATTACAATGACACCA
>Ga0123352_10014997_pt1 | contig 12343 bp, 8 predicted proteins | sample TergutLab28metaG_FD_89700 | JGI IMG/M metagenome (GOLD analysis project Ga0123352, IMG submission 89700) | Labiotermes labralis P1 segment gut microbial communities from Petit-Saut dam, French Guiana - Lab288 P1 | ecosystem: Host-associated > Arthropoda: Insects > Digestive system > Gut ... | reverse complement strand
TGATTGTGTTTCTCCCCCCCCTATACACACACATATATATATATATATATATATATATATATATATATATATATTAAATTTGTGATATCTCACAACTTGTACAGGCCAGTACAATCTTTATGTAACATTATAATATAAACATTTTATATATTTTTGTGCGTGGTTAAAATGTTTATATCATGAGGCTACATAAAAATTATACTGACCTGCACAATTTGTGAGATATCACAAATTTAAAATACATATATGCAATTTATTTTGGGGTTTTAAAGTAATGTGTTTTAAATGCCCGAGGATGGTCTGCCAGGCCGAAGCATGTAACATGTACCGACGAAACTAACACAGCTCTTTTGTGGCTGCCGGCAGTACGTGCGTTAATATTTGAAATGATATGCCACAACAGGATGAATTCCACAAAAATGGCTATTTCATTATTCCTGAATAATTTAAACGACGCTATGTTAAAAGGTTTGTCTGCCAAACATTCTACTTAACTAAACGAACTCCACTGTATAGCATAAATATGCTAAATGAAAGTAATTCACTTACATCGTTTTAATCTCTACGTATGCCGGCTTAATGCTGTGTTGTTAGGTACCTCAGCTACGAGTTGTTAGCAGTTGTGAATAGGAACACGAGATGGCAGCAGGTAATCAGCAATGGCCGTCGGCAGTGCAATCAGTCTAATACAGTGATACCTCGGCTAACGAGTGACCCTGCTAACGAAGATTTTTTTCGCTGTTTTTCGGACTCGGTTAACGAATATGGATTCGGCTAACAAATGTTTTAGTGGATGCGCGCGCTAACATAAATCAGCAAACATGAACGGTCGGGCCATCCCAGGAGCTTATCTTTTCCGTCTGTATGTGTGTTTCGGCTAACGAATGTGATTCCGGAACGAATTATCTTCGTTAGCCGAGGCATCACTGTACTGTGTTCATGCAGAACACTAAATGTCTCAATCTGCGTATTTTTGGCAGCGTGTGTTTTATTGGCAAAGACTGTTACAAGTGCAGGAAAACTGATTCAAAATAAATTTTACGTTTGCTGTTGAAATCTCGGCAGACTGGATACTTCAACATAAATTACAAAAAAAAAAAAAAAGTTTGAATATGATGAGCAGAACATATTAGTATCTATTTCAAGTGCATGAGAAACTTTCTAATGTTTTACTGGCTAAAGAAGTTTCTTTACACCACCAAACTGGACTTAAATTTAAGGATGAAAATACTAAAATGCTACATTTGGAGCACAGCTCTGTATGGTGCTGGGCGCTTCAGAAAGTAGATTGGAAACACCTGAAAAGTTCTGAAATGTGGTGCTGGACAAAGACTTGGAAGATCAGTTGGATCGACCGTGTGAGAAATGAAGTATTACACTGAGTCAAGAAGGACAGGAATAGCCTACATACAATAAAAAGAAGGAAGGCTAACTGCATTGGTCACATCTTGCCTAGAAACTGTCTTACACAACACTTTATTGTAGGAAATATAGAAAAAAAGATGGGTAAATGAAGAAGAAAACATAAGCAGCTACTGGCTGCAATTCAGAAAATGAGAGGATACTGGAAATAAGAAGAGTAAGCACTAGATTTCACACTATGGAGAACTTGCTGTGGAAGAAGCTGTGGACTTTTCATAAGACAGACTACAAAATGAATGAATGAGTATGAGAATCAACCGAACAAACAGTATGGGACACAGCCATAATGAATTATTATTTTTCGCATACAACACACATTAAGGAAACATAATCAGTTGATCATCACAGAACAAACATAATACCGCATGAACAAAATGCACCTACAACATGCATTCATAAATTTGTCAAACATACAGAAGCTACCTCAAAAATTCTACGTGCCAGAAGTCTGACATGAAGCAAGGTCCATACTTATGAAATGACCTGTGAACCTCCCTGTCATCTGGTGCTTTCTATTCAGTGCATGTGAACAGAAACACATCGTAGTACGTTAAGAAATGCATTACTTATGCTGAAAATATCATTAGCCACCATACAAAATGCAGGCACCCAGGAATTGTGCACCTGTCAAAGAGTTTCTCTTCCTGAAGGCTACACATGTCAGAAGTTTCAAAATAAATGCTTATTAAACCATGCCTAAAATATTAACAACAGAAACTAAGTACTTAGGCCTATATGTGATGGCACAATACAGCTGTTAAAACATTTTCAAACTCCAGTACATGTATTACCAATAGCACATTAAAACCTATGGGTTGGCAGTCAGAAAAATATAAAAAATTTGATTTCCAGGTGATAAAGTGGAACCAGGTTTGCAACTTTGATTAAAAGGGTAGAAATTTTACTGAAGCCATAGGAAAAAAAAAAGTAGGTACAGAAAATGTGCTTCAATAAAATTTAAATTCCCTGATACATAAGGAATAATGAAACAAATTAACTGCCAAATATTACAGCAAATGTACATTTGTACCTACATTTATTGTACTTATTTAAGTCAGAAATGAAACAGAAATGTATAATATTCTGGTTATCATGACAACAATTCTGTAAAGATATTTGATATCCTAGTAAAGGTTATGTGTTGGAATTCTAAGGTGGGGTAGCAACACCCTGAACACAGAACCAGTATGTTCCTTCCAAATGTTGGTACCCACCTACCACACTACACAGCATCACAACCTAAAGACCACAATCTGGCTGTGTAAATGAATGCCCTATATGTGAATACCCTCTAACTAACCAACTTCCTAACTGAAGACCACAAATATAAACACTGTATTTTGATGTGTGTTGGACTGCGCATTGTTGTGATAACTGAAAAATTAGAACCAACTAGATGCTACTTATTATTTTATTGTACTTCTTATAGGCTCAACATGTTTCAGGCACTACTATGCGCATTATCAGGAGCTCACGGCTATAATGTTGATTACCACATTGGTTGTCTCATTCTTGGGTTGCTGTAGGTTAGAAGTTAGGTGCGGGTAGGCTGGAGTAGTGACCAGGCTACAGGCAAAAGCATGACTCTCATCGTGCTATTGCCTGCTATAGCCTGCAGCCCGGACACTACTCCAGCCTACCCGCACCTAACTTCTAAGCCACAGCAACCCAAGAACGAAACAACCAATGAGGTAATCAACATTACAGTCGTGAGCTCCTGATGATGGGCACAGCAGTGCCCGAAACATGTTAAGCCTATAAGAAGTACAATAAAATAACAAGTAGCATCTAGTTGGTTCTTATTCTTCAGTTATAAACACAGTAGATGGACCATCAACAACAATCATGTGCAGGTAATGCAAGGCCAAGAGTTCCCAAATGAAACCAAGCATATGAAACTTCTAAGACCTGGGTACAAGGCGACCTAAGAATACTGGCTCATTTTTGGTACTAGCAAACAGATCTTGAAACACGATAATGAACAAAAAATTAATTTTATCAGTTGGAATGCCACAAAATATGTGTATATAACCTTCTGCTGCATCTACAATACAATTTTTATCTCAGTCTCTAAGACGTTCAGCAGTTTCACTCACACTGAAATGTGACAACTTGATCTACACACGCCTTACTCTCTAAACTTACAGGTCATTAATCCTTCTTTTTGAAACAGCTGCTGCTATTGTAAGCCTTCAGGTTTTCAAAGCTTTGAACAATGACAGCAATGTCTACCATTTTATGAAAGCATGTATTTTTGCAGGCAGATAGCAGCTTTTCTGCATGTGTTGCTCCTAGCCTTAGACAGTAGCAGCTTGATACTCCACCTACAGGGCTAGTGTCACAACCCACATGACCTCAAAATCTACTTAAGCCCTCGCCTTTACAATGTAGATGTTTACATTCATATAAAATGTAACACCAATTCCTCATCAAGCCCCTTGACCTACAACCACCGAACGTAATGCCATGCAACAGAGTCCTTGAGAAACCAACAGCCTCTTAGTCCAAATTCCACTTCATACACACCACCACCTAATCCACATCTTTTCCTTCAATTTTGTTTCAAACTGTACACATTTTCTGCCAGACTCTACAAAATGGCTTCTTCTCTGATTACAGCTGCAGCAGCTTTATTGTTATTAATTGCTGTAAATTTCATATCAATCAAAAAAAGATTTTGATATTATTTACATCCATTTTCATTAAAAAATGCTGTAGAAACTGTCCCATATTATTTACTATATCACTAAATTACCATATGAAGAGCCGTGTAATATATGTTGCAGTCCAAGTGCATGGTATGGCTTCAGCCCCCCCCCAATGGGGGAATTCTTCATCCCACATAATTGTTCTTTCCTATTTCGGTCACATCAGATCAGCTTTGCTTAAGTGAATGCAACTACATTTTCTCCATACTGAACAAATACCTCAATAACCCTACAAATTATACCATGTATTAGGACACGCTTCACAACATAAGACAATAAATTCTGCTGACAACTGATATGGACAGGACAATACCAAGACCACTCCATTCTGGTTCCATCATTAATTTTATTGGGGATGCAAAAATTTTATGTTACCTCATCCTTAACATCTGTTACACAAATGGCTCCTTTGGCAAACATGGCACAAGGTAAGTAACTTCAAATAACAACAGCCATGTACAACCCATATGATGACAATCATGAAACTCTTCGAAAAAGTCCCGTTTCATTCAACGCAAACTTAACATGAATCAAATTAAAGTACATTACATTATATTGCACTACAGAACCAAACCAAATTTAAGAATCTCAATAAACACAAAACTATGTCCATAACAGGCAAAATAATAGTTAAATTCATCTGTATAAGAGCAAAGAAAGAGACGCCATTTTGTATAATTCGGCAGAGATGGGAAGATAATATTAAAATGCATTTCAAAGAACCTGCCTGCGAAAATGTGGCATGGATTCCTCTGAATCACGCTGCGGGCCATTAGCACACTTAATGGAACCTACGGGTTCCAGAGAAGGCGCGTAATTTAAATATTGGGCTCTTAAAGATTCCAAATCGTTCCGAAGAATCTGAGTTGAGTTGGTACAACTGTGGACATCTGTCGGCTGAACGTTTAAATACTTCGAGCACAATACGCACATGAAATTGATCACCTTGTTATGAACTACATTTTGAGTCATTTAACGACACTTAGAGCGAAAGAAAGCAACTCCGTACAAAAATAACGCTCAGATTTACATCAAGGCGCTCCCCTCTACGATTATTTATATCATAAAGCAGGTAAATATCGGGAAACGTGTCACTAAAGTGTTCTGCGAGTTGCGGAACCTCGAAATTACAAAACACTAATAAAGACATCTGTATACGGACCGATGGCACATCCTTGTTAGCCTCGAATAAAAAAAAATCCATTATAAATATGTGTGTGAACAAATTAACCAACCGCGAGGTATGAATGCACCTTGTTCCCGTTACAATTGTTTCTAACATTACTTCCACACTATTACAGCACTGCACATGTAGAAATCACTGCTTTTTAAAACGTTATTTTAAAGTTATCAACACACACGACATTAAAAGAAGGACAGCGTTGAAAACAATGAATAACGCCGCAGGTGTGACAAAGTACACCCCGCTTGCTACAACGTGTTTTTATTGGCTTAAGAGCTAACATTCCACGTGACATACCTTTTTCATTATTCCAGTTTTCCGCTTCGAAAACGTTGTGTATCTTCTCAGTTTATTGTCAATATACTCCATTTTAATTTTCACACGCCCCTTTGTCTTTTTGCCATTAGGTGGTGGTGTCTTTTTCTGTGCTTGTGAAAAACTATCATCACCTAGGTCAGACCCACACTCTGTCATGCCCATCCCACTTTGCGATGACATGCTTGGTCTACCTGACACTTCTTGATCAAAACACACATCAGAAGACGTTCTTTTAACCCCAACACGTTGAATGCCTGCACCACAGGTACTTGGTAACAGCGAAGGCCTTGACACCCCACCAGAACTTAACGAGGTTGAAGGTCTACTATGGCCAGTAGAAGCATAGATTTCTGAGTGTGTGTCACCACTTAAAAGCGACATATTGTAACCAGTATTAAATCGGGAATCTCTTCCCCCGCCTGTGGGGGTATCCATCACGGCACAGCACTAGTTTGTTATTTCATCACAGTAAATACAATACTGTACGAACCCCTCAAGTATCTAAACACCCAATTTTACAGCTACCCATTCAACAGCACCATCACCAAACCACGACTGTTCGTAATTTGACCTACGTGCTACACTACCGCGCATCTGGCACGATGAGTTACAGGAAGAAAATAGTTCCCTTCGAACATAAATGAAATAGAGGCCTAAAAGTAGCACTTTACAACGTATATTAAACCCTATTGTGACAATATAAACTCTGGAATCAATTTTCGGGTCTCAAACTGTACATTTTCGGGAATATTTCTGACAAATGTTGCTGGCGGAGTGATACACGAATAGTACTAAGGACAGCCCCACTTCCATATTTAGAAGTCGCTGTTGCCAAATTAGGTAAACTTCTCCTAATATGGTAAACAAAGATCCACCCTTTCAGGCCATGAGTTGTGGTTGACAGATACGGGCTTCATTTCCTACTGAACTGGGGAACACGATGATTAGTGTTAGAATAAAATAACCAAGTAGGGGATGAAAATCATATTGTCCCTATAAATAGTTGTAACCCACCTCCCCTCCTAAAATAGATCGAAACTATATATTTATGCTAAAGGCAGAAAATAGCATAGCACTCAAGAACTGTGTAACGAAGACAAAAATGACTGTAAAGTATCTTTACGTAGCACTACCAAATGCCAATTTATTTTTCACATTCCTAAACTATCGGTGGTTTTCATTGTCATATATTCTATGCTACAGATCCTATATATTCATATAAATTGTGTACTTGATATACCACATGGGCTCTAGAAGACACAAGTCTTAGGATGAGCTTTCTGCTGCCTGTTTACTTGACAAAAATCATAGAATGTAGCTACAAACATACATACTCAAGAACGTATCGCTGTTTTGTCACGAAGATGGGCACATCACGCATCCCATGTTGTAAAAGATACGCATCTAAAAGACATCTCTGCTAGGTGTTCAACTATAATTTGTTGTGTAACGATTTACGTGCACACATTGAATCTAAAAACGTTAATAGTGAAGCTCCACAAGTGACATTGCATCGGGGAAGCTTAAGGACCACTTGGCAGGCGTTGTATTTTGCTTCATAATTCTAGGGGTTGAAAAACCAAGAACTCATTATAGGCACCTTAACCCACTGATTTGAATGTACAGGCCAGATCTACAGAGAGCTGCAAAATACTGCGAAAACGGAACTGATACCAACCTGTTCTACTGCCACTTTGTCCATAGTAATGAGAATAGCCCAGAATCGACCCCGGTCCTCAGCGATTAGAGGTCGGCGACTAACCGCCAGGGCCATTTTACGGCCTAAACACCTAAAGGAAACCCGGTTCCCGAAATTCGTGGAGCATCAATTTAAAAAACTTAAGCTGTGCTATGTTCCTACCGCACTTTAAATTCTGTCGCAATTTTAAAATCCAGTGAGTTAATGCGGTGTAGGAAATAATTATTAAAGTAATCGCTGTTCTGAAATCCACACAAAACATACACACAGTGTGGGTACAACGTAGAATTTATGAATATTAAACATAGTGTCAGACATAATAACGACGTCGCTTGCAGGTGTTAAAATTTTACCGTGGACCTGGTCAAAGAAACGCCATAGAAAATTACCGTTTCGCCACCAGGTGGTAGCGTAAATCATCAGTCATTTCATGCCATCTGTTGAAGAATCTCTGAACATAACACCCGCCCGCGAATCGGCACTCTTTCATTATCACAGATCAACATTATCGTGATCACGGATTACGAGCTGCCGTCCAACATCACGCGATTGTGTAGTGTAACAAGTCAGCTGTCTTACAAACTGCTCTTTGTATACTTATTAGGGTCATCCCACAGTGTTACAACGTTCGCATAAAAACAGAATAAAACACGTCAGTCACACATAACTTTGAACGGCGTTGTACATTACTATATGTTTCGATTCGTAAAGAATCCTAAGGAAATTCCTACAAAACTTTAAACTACGTTTTTCATGTGTTTCACATAATTTGCATGATGAAAATTTCTTTGGAATCGAACGATATAGCAATCTGGATAGCCGTTCATTAAATAGAGTTGTGTGTGACGTGTTTTATTACATTTTTACGCGAACTGTTGTAAACTGCCCCTGTGAAGAAAGATGTGTCAACTCCAGCACCACATTTGGTGACATGGTCGCCCACTGTTCTGTACGAAACCCTTGAAAAACAAGATGAGGGTGGACAAATCCTGCTGTGACAACTTACTTTAGAATGATGGCGCCTCAGTGGGGTCCACTGTATGGAATTTGCTTCATGTCACACTTCTAGTGCCTAAAACTTCCAGTTAGCTATCAGATTTTTTTAAAATTTGTGCAGCCATGAACAAATTCATGTTCATCCAATAAGTACTAATGTTAAGTTTCTTCACATTATGAAGATACACTAGAATGTGCCACCAGGTCCAATCCACAGGCAGGAAGGCATCATACTTTCCTACAAATGTTTTATAGGGAATGACCACAGCTATACAGAACTGCGATAATTCTTGACAGGTACACGGGCACATACATTCCAAACATAACTCCAAATTTGTTTCCATCATCAGGGTATGATGCAACCAGTAACCGCTGCTGTTCAGAATATACAATTAGAGATCCATCAGGTCCCCATCTTCAATGACAACCAATGCTCATGTAGGATACAGACTGTAGCCAAGTGCATCATAAAACTCACCACTACTGCACCCGAAAAGCTGAGTCAGGAGAGACCAACCTGATACTGCCCACACTGAATGTTGTGGGCAATGTCTTCTTGGGCAGGATAACATGCCTAACTCTTGTCCTGTGTGAATGTTGCTTTACCTCAGAATGCATATTAGACTTTATTAAGGTGTTTACTTAGGTAACATATCCTGCACACCCTATATGTAAAAGTCAGTCAACAAACATTATGTACAATGGCACACTATAACAAAATCAAGAATACATTACAGGTTCACACTTCATATGTCAATTATGAACTCATCAGGATCGCCACACTGTTCTTGTACCCAACAAATATTCTTTGCAAAGTACATAATCAGGGAGGACACACATGCTATAATTAGCAACAAGGACGCACAACATTTGAATGATATATCAGTCACATGAGGTGGAAATGTAAATACAACTGTTCGTTTGCTAAGTTATAAGCATTAATCTATAAACCACAGATTAAATCTAACTAATGCCATATGAATTGAATGCTATTAGGAGTAGGAAAAAGATCCACACTGCATGTGTATTCCTAACTAGAAAATGCTGGAGTCATGCATGCTGTACAGGACAGCACACGGCCATCCCAGGTCACAACTTGTGATATCAGAATTTGTTACTGAAGTTTGGCCAAGTGTACAAGTACACTTATTGGGAGACAATGAATACACAGAATGAGGAAACAAAATCACACGTACAGTACCAAATGAATTCTGTTTCAACTACTTTATGTTACCAACTGTTGAGAAAGTAGAACAACACACTTTTTTAACACAAAGAATGTACATAATTAGATTACAGTGAAGTAAGCAATGAAGTGTAACATAGTTACATCTAACCTGTGGCCTGGTACATTAAAAAATTCAGAAAAATTTCAGTAACTGCAAGTTGGTTTTAAGACATCTTATAAACTTCCGATATCATTAAATCTCTTAAGCTTCTCTGGGAAGCTGTCTTTGTAGAGTACTGGATCAGCACGGAACTCGACAGTTTGGAGAGGCATTGACCCATAGATGGAGGAGAACATATCAATGCACTGTGACCTTTCCATCATGTGATTCAAATCAGCTGACAGCATTTCAGTATTGGTACATTCCGGACACTTGAACTTCTTCCTTGGTGTTACCTGTAAAGTTCCAATCTGACTATAAACACTAATAGAAGAACTGCTTGTTTCAAAATTTAACACCAGTATAACTAAACAGTATTAAAATCCCACCTTTAGTATCAACTTATTTAACTTATAATACGAAAACATGAAATAAACCACACAAAATTTTCTTCAACTAAACAATGTATCCCTCCTCAAACTGCAGTGGCATGCCAGCACAGATATGTTAAGATAACAGCCCAGGCTAATGTTTGTTTACACCTCTATATGTAACCTTGCATCTCATCTGCTCTGAATATGAATAGACCCTTTGTACATTTTTAACACATTCCCTTCCTGGGAATAGGGTGCAATTCAGTTGCTGTCAGGGGGGATCTGCAGTGTCCATTCAGAAATGCAACAAAGAAATATTTTTTCTATAGTAAAACCAACAAGATGCACCAATGTATCAAATTTATTTTATTTTGTAATGGCACTCTACATGTTTCAGAAGGTCTTTCCATCTATCATCAGGCGTTCAAGACTGTACATACAGCAACAGGCATTTGTCAAACAGATACTGCTGTCTGCTTGCTAGCAGCAGCCTACTTCAACCTGATGATGGGTGGAAGACCATCCGAAACATGTGGAATGTCATTCTGAAATAAAATAAATTTGATACATTGATGCATCTAGTTGGTTTTACTATAGAAATAATATTACAATGTACGCCCCTATGAATGTCAAAAGAAATATTTGTCAGAGTGTGTTCAAATAATAACAGACATGTCCAGGCCTGATTTAAAGAGGATGGAACAGAAATCCCATAGGTAACAGAAGCCAGCAGAAAATATGTTAATATTGCAGTTATATATGATTACTCACCTTAATTGGAGCCTTACTAGTAACATTTGCAACAAGGAAATTCATTGCGATATCTTCGCAGTTCATGTGCTCGTCCACCCATTCCTTAATGTTTCCTGGCATTGATGTGGTATACAGGTAACTCCAATACTAAAAAGTCATAAATAGTTTCTTTAAGTGTCTTCTATGTACACTTGTAAGTTGGGACAAGTGTCAGACTAAACTAATTTTAAACTCCATTTCTCAGCACATTATCATTAGAGTGATACAGCAGGCTATATGCATAGTATGATTCAAAAACATCTTTTTTTAACTCTGTTATTTATTGACACTACGACTGTTAAGATTATACAGTGTTGGTGATAGGGGAATGAATGAGTACAGACCAATCATGGTATGATATGATGGAACCAATGAAGTACTTGGAGAAAAACACACCCTGGTGTAACTCTTTCCACCACACATCCCATGTGGACTGACCTGAGACCCGAGATGAAACCTGGGTCTCCACCATGACGGGCCAGTGACTAACATGTGCCATGGCGGAGCCTACTTCAACCTTAAAAACGTAGGGAAATGAAATCTTTCAAATTCTATGGGCATTATATACTGCTATTTAAAGCATTTTGCCAAAATTACTTAGGAACCGATGTACGTTGGTAAAACAAAATTACTAAGTAACATGATGACAGTCCTTTATAAAGCAATGGACAATATCAGGAAAGGCTACCATCCAAGACAAGAAGCATGTAGAGATAAGGATGGAAAGGTATTGTTCGATAAAGAAGAAATAATGAATATATGGGCAGAGTATTTTAAGGATGCACTAAATAAAGAGTATCCCAGCTGTAGTGACCAGGGGAAATTAGATTTGGCATTAAATATTGAGGAAAGTGACAAGGGTGGAAACTCGAAGATGCCCACATATGAAGAAATAGAAGAAAGTATCGCAAAATTAAAGAATGGAAGAGCACCAGGTGAAGATAACATTATACCAGAAATGATTAAATATGTAGGGAAACAACTGGTAAAAAAATTACATTAACTAATATGTGCCATATGGAGGGAAGAAAAGATGCCTGAAGATTGCAAAACTGGTATTATCTGCCCCATATTAAAAAAAGGTGATAAACTTGACTGCAACAACTATAGAGGCATTACATTATTGGATATAGTATACAAGGTATTCTCTAATGTATTAAATTAAAGAGTAAAGAAAATCACAGAAAATGTACTTGTAGAATATCAGTGTGGTTTTCGTAAAAATAGAAGTACCTCTGATCAAATATTCATAATTACACAGATAATGGAAAAACACTATGAACACAACCAGGACCTGCACATGTTATTTGTGGATTTTAAACAAGCATTTGACAGCACAGACAGATATAAATTGTACCAGGTAATGGAAGACATGCAGATCCCATATAAGCTAATCACACTGGTCAAGATGACGATGAAGAATACTACAGCAAGGGTGAAGGTAACCAATAAATTGAGTAATAGTTTTACATTTAATGCAGGTGTTAGGCAGGGTGATGGCCTTTCTACCACCCTGTTCATTC
>Ga0123352_10014996_pt1 | contig 12344 bp, 9 predicted proteins | sample TergutLab28metaG_FD_89700 | JGI IMG/M metagenome (GOLD analysis project Ga0123352, IMG submission 89700) | Labiotermes labralis P1 segment gut microbial communities from Petit-Saut dam, French Guiana - Lab288 P1 | ecosystem: Host-associated > Arthropoda: Insects > Digestive system > Gut ... | reverse complement strand
TTAGGATGGATCTCCAGGAGGTGGAATGTGGGTATATGGACTGGATTGGGCTGGCCCAGGATAGAGACAGGTGGCGGACGCTTGTGAGTGCGGTAATGAACCTTCGGGTTCCGTGAAATGCAGAGAATTACTTGACTAGCTGCAAACCAGTTAGCTTCTCAAGAAGGACTCTGCACCATGGAGTAAGTAAGTAAGTAAGTGTGACGAAATATTAAATAAATAAACTTACGATTGATTTTAAGGTACTTTCAATGTGATGTGTTTGCCTTATGAATCAGTAAGTTTACGTAAACCGAAATTTATGACAGCCTGCAGTACTCGTCTCATATCACGGACATTTACGAACCTCGAAGTGGGCCTATAATTTCTTTCTCCTGTGGCGCTGCGGCCCAACGCGGGCCATGGCCTCCACATTCTTGAGGTTTCTTCATTACACAAAACGACGCATCACAGTCGGTAGGACACCTCTGGACAAGTGATCAGCTCGTCCGCAGAGACCTCTACCTGACAACACTCACAACAGGAAAACATCCATGCCCCCGGTGGGATTCGAACCCACGATCTCAGCAGGCGAGTTGCCACAGACCTACGCCTTAGACCGCGTTTCTGCTGGGACTTGCGGGCCTATAAATAGTTAGCATTATACAGTGTGACTGCACTAGGCAAACATCTTGCTACACTTCTCGACGCAGTTGAATAATTTACGGTAGAATTGCATATATATGATGATAAACAGACAGCCTTTTACCGTATATAAAACAGACTGCTACAAATAGACTAAAATATGTTTCCTTAAGGATATTTATTACCCTTACAACTGCTTCATTGTTTGAATATTATCCCTGGTTAGAAACAATCAGAGCAAGATGGGGAAAAATAGCATTTTTTTTTTCTCCTTCCTGATTGTGTATCAGAGTGTTGTAGTGGGAGTATTTTACACCAGGCATAGTGGGTGCGTGGAGTGCATGAAGTAAAGGAAATTTAAAATTTTTGAGGTTCAAATTATCACGGACAACATTAGTCTTTTTTGGGGACACATCAGCCATTTTGAATGAGACGAATGTTAACAAGACTAAACTGTACAGAAATATTCCAATTAAGTTCAAGGTCGTAAGAAAATAACGGACAAATATTGACTAATAAGAAATGAGAACACTGTCGAGAGCAACGTAAATTTATTGTGCATTGTAAATTGTAGGTGAGACTCCCCTGTTGTGTATCGTTCAGTGATTAATAGACGTATAATTATGGTCTAACACAACTTTATTACGTAAACAATTTCAGAGAGCATGCTACATGTTTCGACTTACTTAGAGCCATATTCATGCTTTGACTTAAAAGAATTAAACATATAATCAACAACGCCTTAAAATAATAATAATAAATTAATTATTAATCATTATTGTATATTGCCTTGTGTATGGGACGTTAAATGCTTGGGCCCAAAGGGCACATTTCCGGGCTTTATATAATGAAGAGGAGTAGGTAAATGTTTTCTATTCAATAGTGTGGGAACTCAACATTATGTATTGCTTCAATTATTACCAGTACTAAAATAATTTGCCAATCCCGATAGTCGTGCAATCTGAGAAGTTAGTCTGAAGCCTCTTGATTGCTGCTATCGCGGGTTCGAATCCCTCTGGGGGCATGGATGTTAGTCTCTTGTGTCTGTTTTGTATTGTGTAGGGTAGCGGCCTCTGCGACGAGCTGATCACTCGTCGAGAGTAATCCTACCATGTGTTTGTGTGTGTTTGCGTGTGTGTGTGTGTGTGTGCCAATATTGTGTGTGATCTGGAAAACTCAACAATGAGGTCGAATAGGCCATAGTTGGACCGTTGCAAAAAAAGAAAAATATTTTTAAGCTTACGTAAGCGAAGAATAAAATATATATTACGATTCATTTACCTTCTTTGTATATTTTACATGAAACCAAACAATAGCTACTTTTGTGCAGAAACAAGTAGCGTGTTGTAGACATGGCACTGTTTTGCATTGAATTAGAGTTCTAATTAATGTTGTCTTATTAGTCAATAATTAACTACGGAATCAAAAGTAATAACATCGTTAAAAATAAATATTTTACGTGAATTCCTGCTTGCCTTTTCTGAGTGCTGAGACCGTAATTCGACACATATTTAGCGGAGTGCAAAAGTGCTTTAAACTTAAGCTGTGAAAGGTTTTACGAGCAATACAATATTTCTGTTAGTCTCACATTTCTAAAACCAATTAAATAAAGAGATTTTTATGCTCTTCCGTCTCTTAACTCGTCAGCCCTTGTACTCGTCAGCGAAATGAAAGTGAAACCATAAAACAGTGAACGTGCGATAACCCGTTAAGTTAAGCGTAAAATTTGTAACTTGTTAAATCTCTGTTTCTTAGGAATCCAGAATTGAAAGAGGAAGTAAAAAAAAGCCTACGAACATTGTTAAGGTTTTAGCAAATTTCGGTTTCTCAGACTGTCAGAAGGAAGCTGATGCTAAGCAGACTCATCACAAAACTAACATATGGCAATAAACCGAGGAACACTACTGCACAAACTGCTTTATAATGTTTATCTGAACCATAAACAAGTCCACGGATATAAATACACTTTCTAACACCAAACACATACAATCAACTCATTTCGCAATACAACTGTAAAGCACACATCATAAGCTTCAAAAAATGAGAGATAATAGTGATGCAGCTACAAGGTTTAAGGGTTATCCTGAAGTTAATCACGCCATATCAGGACCGCGACTGAACCTTGTTGAAGGTGTAAATTGGTGTTGTTGTTTAAAACAATGGAAAATACAAATAACAAATTGTAATGAACTTCATTAAATTTTACGGGCAAGTTTACTGTCCACAGAAAAAAAAATGTGCTTATTAAGAAATGATTTTTTTTTCACAATACAGAAAACAAATTGTTGAGACAATTATAGAATAAATGACTAAGTTGCTTTGAGAATGTAAAATAATTATAGAATAAGAATTCCAAAGTGGGAATAAGATTTGGCAATTAATGGGACGCCTCAGAGAGAGATGCTACACCTATGAAAAATAATAACTGCTTTGAATTTTTATAAGTGGTATGGATTGTGTTCACTGCGCGGTACGGATTGAATCTTCAAACATAAATGAGTTTACTCTTATTCCTTAAAGTGACAATAAAGAAATGAACTAGTCAAAAGGAAGTATCTTTTCAGACACTCTGAATTTACGAAGAAATTTAAGCACCTTAAACTGAAAACGTTGTTCTGTAGCAGTTCTTACACTATATATACATATATATAAAGGTAAAGTGATCCCGTTACAGCCCCGGTGTGGCCCAGAGGGTGGGTAGAGTTATAGCTCTTCTTCTCCATGACCGCGGCACTCGAAGGGGGTGATTGGTCAGCAGCACGCCCCGGCCGCACTTTACCCCCGAGATAGAGCCGGTGCCCATTTTACATGAGACCGGGTGGGCCCCAGGGCCGGTCTGGACCGGCGAAAAATCTCGTAACCATCGGGATTCAATCCCGGACCTTCCAGCCCGTAGTCAGTCGCTATACCGACTGAGCTACCCGGCCCACACTATATATATATATGTATACTACGTAAGCCCAAGAACATCTACTTGTTTTATATAACCATTACTTGATGCTGTTCCAAGTTATTAATGTACATCGCAGTCAGATGTGATTTAAATTGTGAAGCCGACAAGGATTTGCGTAGACAATGAAGTCAAAATAAGGAAGGGGTAAAGTTGAACAAAAATGTTATTAATTATGAAAGGAATGAACAGAATGAGAGGAAGGGGAAGATATAAAATATCTTAAATACGAAAGACTCATTTGTTTTTTTTTTTAGCACCAGCAAGGGAGATGGAAGTTAATTAATTAAAAAAGAAGCACCCCCCCCCCCCTCCCTGTTCCTCTCATTGATTTTTTCCCCTTACTATTTCGTTCGTAATATAAAGTATTTAACGTCCCTTTTTTCTGGCTTAGTCTTGGGGTTGTTTCATGTTTTTTTTTTATGTTTAATAAAGCATTATTAAGACATGCTGCAGTACATATATACAGGCCGAAATGGTCAGCTATAATGAAGTTTATACAAACAGATATAGGCAGATTACAGTTTATATGGCCAGAAAGAGTTAGAACTGCTGATCCTTCTTACAAAAGTGGGCAGAGACAGTGTCAATAAAACAGTTAATTAAGATAGATATTTGTTTGAATATTATTGTGGTACTTTTGCACGAAACAGATAAGTAACTCATAATGAACGCATTGTTAGGTTCCACGCATTTGAATCCTTTGGGAAATGCATGAACAAATTCCATTAAAATTCCTAACTTTAGAGCTGTTTAGGTCATTTCCTTTGAATTTTATATTTCCAACGTGCTATCTTCCCTATATGACGGACATAGACAGCAGAAGCCTTTCGCTCAAAATCAAATCACCAAATTAACATCGAAATAAGGTGTAAGACACACACGTGGTTAAAGGCCTAAATATTGTACTGAACATTTTAAAAGTGAGTCTAATTCTACTACTACTACTACTACTACTCTCTTAATATTACTGTTATTACTACTACTGCTACTATTAGTACTTTTGCTACTACTATTACTTATACTACTAATACTAGTAGTACTAATACTACTACTAATACTCCTACTCCTCGATTAATATTATTGTTATTACTACTGTTGCTACTATTATTACTGTTATTACTACTACTACTACTACTACTACTCTCTTAATATTACTGTTATTACTACTGCTGCTACTATTAGTACTTTTGCTACTACTATTACTTATACTACTAATACTCCTACTGCTCGATTAATTATTGTTATTACTACTGTTGCTACTATTATTACTGTTACTACTACTACTACTACTACTCTCTTCATATTACTGTTATTACTACTGCTGCTACTATTAGTACTTTTGCTACTACTATTACTTATACTACTACTACTACTAATACTACTACTCCTCGATTAATATTATTGTTATTACTACTACTGCTACTATTATTACTGTTACTACTACTACTACTACTACTACTACTACGCTTGTTGGTGCTGACGGATTATATACCAAATCCTAGAGAACATATTTAATTTTTGGTAATGAAACTTTTCGCACTTTTATCTCATTTCCTCTCAACCGTCTCTTTTTCTGCTCTCATTTATGCGGCATAACAACGGCACAGGGAAGGGGGTTAAGAGGAGTGGAGCCTAACAACGCCTGCCATTTCTATAAAAATACTTACATTATTACTTTCTCAGTAACGAAATTTTTACCCCAATTGTTAATAGGTAACGTTCTCAAAATGACTTGCTTGTGTCTGCTCGAAATGTACACTAGTAAAACTCAAGGACATAAAATTGCACAAAGAATGCACTGCAACTACAGATAGAGGAAACAGTCCCACCTTAGAGATTTCTGACATTGTAGTAATTGTGAACATTGTTAATAATGGAGCTAATACAGTCCAAATGCCAGCATGTCGACTGGAAACTTGGGAGTCTATGGAGCATATCTTAAACCATGGTCTGGCGAAAAGAAAATTCCAGTCTCTGTAGGTATGTATGTGTGTGTGTGTGTGTGTGTATGTATGTATGTATGTATGTATATATGTATGTGTGTATGTATGTATGTATGCATGTATGTATGTATGCATGTATGTATGTATATATGAATGAATGAATAAATGTATATTTGTATGTATGTATGTATTCATGTGTATATTTATATATGTATGTGTGTATGTATGCATGTGTGTATGTATATATGTATGTGTGTGTGTGTGTGTAGTATGTATGTATGTATGTATGAATGAATAAATGTATATTTGTATGTATGTATGTATTCATGTGTATATTTATATATGCATGTGTGTATGTATATATGTATGTGTGTGTGTGTAGTATGTATGTATGTATGTATGAATGAATGAATGTATATATATATATGTGTATGTATGAATGTATGTATCTAATATTGCTGCATACGGGATAACTGAAATACTTTCCGAGCTATACTTTTTGAATAAACACAAAACAGGGACTTACGTCACTGCGATGTCCTGTGTTCTGACCTTCAAGAAGACAACGTGAATGATTGGCGCTTACCTGAAATAAATAAAGTAAAATTAACTTTTGCAAACAATTTTCATCATCTGGAACTTCGAAATTAATAACACAGTGACAGGAAGTATAAAAGACTTTGTTTTATGAACTTAGAGGAATTTGTTTCCTATCATTTGTTAGCACATTGTCTCATAAAATCAGAAGAAGTATGTAACGAAAACATGTCCATGTACTGTGAATTGCATTTTTTGCACATAAATTCTTGCTACGAGCCCAAATCGAATTTCTTGCAATATGACTACAACAGTATTTCAAATTCATTAATTAAAATATAGATATAATTCCACATTAAACGTTATGACAAATAGCCTGATACAACATAGATCTAGAAGTACCTTTCCGAAAAAAAGACACATTACTCTTATCCTTGTGGGCCCGGTAGCTCAGTCGGTATAGCGACTGGCTACGGGCTGGAAGGTCCGGAGATCGAATCCCGGTGGGGGGCGAGATTTTCCGCATCTGTTCAAACCGGCCCTGTGGCCCACCCGGCCTCCTGTACAGTGGGTACCGGGTCTTTCCCGGGGGTTAAGGGCGGCCTGGGCGTGACGATGACCACTCACCCTCTTCTAGTGCCGTGATCAAGAAAGAGTAGAGCTATACCTCTACTCCCCCTATGGGTCGTACGGACTGTACAGAGCCTCATTGACTGTACAAGTGTGAACTTTACCTTTATCTTTACTTCTTATCCATTCCTTTCAGATAAACGTTCTCAGATTATTTTTTTCAATCTTTTACAAAAATGAATACAGCCTCTTTCAAAATGTTGTAAAACTAAGTTTTTGCTCTTTTGCGATGTCACGTGGTGAGGTTGGTAGATGCTTACCGGCGTTTCGGTAGTCTATCGGTTCAATATTCAAGGGCGAAACAGTGCAAAACTATCAATCCCATTTTCAAGGTTCTGTCCATCCAAAAATGCTTGATCCTCCTAAAGGAGACCGTTAGGTTTTCCCGAAATGTCTGTAACAATTTACAAATCGACGCTGCACAACACCCCAGAAGAGTGAGAGCCTCAAATACACGCGGCGGAAGATTGAAATCTCGTGTATTTTGAATACGCTTCATGAAATCAGCTGTGTTGTCACATATTCGGAAAATACAAATTTTTTTCCGGTAATGACCGACCGACTGAAGCATGCATTGTAGTTCCGGTGAATGATGTCATGTTGTGATTACCCTAAAGTAAGTGATGTTTTCATTTGATTTGAATAGAAATGAAAACCTTATCGATGACAGACGAACACACAAAGGCACACGTAATGACGGCTTAGACCAATTGTAAGAACACAATTTAAGAACTTTCAATGTTTATAATGAAATTTTGTATAATGATTGAATTTCCAGTTAAAATGGCCAAACTTGAGCCAGGATTGAGTCGTTCCCTTCACTAACGTCAGAAAACGCATCAGCTCTGAACCAATCCATTCCGTAAGTTACAATATTCCATTACTTGTTCTAATAATAATAATAATAATAACGCTTCCAATCTATATATTTTAACGGAAAAAATTGTATGATGACAACAAAAGAACTACTGCTAGCCGGGGACGCTGAATGTAACGTCATAAGACTGATTACCATGGTAACAAAAGTGTACCCTCAAACCGACAATCAATCTAGGTTCATCATATGCGAGGAACAAGTAATGATACATCTGACTAAAAAACAGCTGCTCCTTGGGTTGCATTCAGTCAAAATACAGATATTTAAAACACTCCCCCATCCACAACTAAACAAGGGTTCCAGAAAATGCAGTTCAGCGACACAACATTGTACAGTGCCAGCCAAAATGCAGTTCAGCGACACAACACAGTACAGTCCCACCCAAAATGCAGTTCAGCGACACAACACAGTACAGTGCCAGCCAAAATGCAGTTCAGCGACACAACATAGTACAATGCCAGCCAAAATGCAGTTCAGCGACACAACATAGTACAGTGCCAGCCAAAATGCTGTTCTGCGACACAACATAGTACAGTGCCACCCAAAATGCTGTTCAACGACAAAACATAGTACAGTGCCACCCAAAATGCTGTTCAACGACACAATATAGTACAGTGCCAGCCAAAATGCAGTTCAGCTACACAACATAGTACAGTGCCACCCGAAATGCAGTTCAGCTACACAGCATAGTACAGTGCCACCCAAAACTTCGATAGCACGGGAAGTTATCAATTCATGTGAACCTCGTTAAGAGCGGATTTCTTAAGAAGATACGTGTAGAAACAGAAGGGCGGGACCGATCAGACTTGAGTAGCTGAAATGTTTTACAGTTATTGTCGAAATGTGCTGATTTCGAATCTCGACCGAGTCACCTTTTATCGTCACCGACGCGTTACGTGTTTCTACTCTGTGCAACCAGACAAAAAAAAACGGTACGTTTCACACAGGATAACAAACACTTCCTTAAATATCCATTTCTAATAACATTTCACCCATCACCTATCACGTCGTCTTAAAATAAAGTAACGCAATGAATTAATGACATGAAAATTACACACTGCAGAGGTGCACAAATACCAGGCTATCAGGCCTCCAGCATATATGCACCTCTGCTTTACGTCTCATAATTCTTCTACATTTACTCCTTCTTACTTACTTACTTACTTACTTACTTACTTACTCACTCCATGGTGCAGAGTCCTTTTTGAGCAACTAACTGGTTTGCACCTAGTCAAGAAATTCCCCGCATTTCGCGGAACCCGAAGGTTCATTACCGCACTCACAAGCGTCCGCCACCTGTCCCTATCCTGTGCCAGCCCAATCCAGTCCATATTCCCACATCCCACCTCCTGGAGATCCATCCTAATATTATCCACCCATCTACGCATAGGTTTCCCCAGTGGTCTCTTTCCCTCCGGTTTCCCCACCAAGACCCTATACACCCCCCTGTTCTCACCCATACGCGCCACATGCCCAGCCCAACTCATTATATTTACTTCTTCTACAATACTAAACTTCTGGCAGGAACTGTACACCTATATTTTTCTATAGCAAAATATTCTTCTTTTTTTGCTTCAGATGCTTGTTATGCTACTGGGGTGGATTCCTGAGAGCTTTGGGGAAGGGGGAGGGGTTGCAACTGCATGGAACAGATAGGGGGGTTCGCTTTTACACCCCCCCCCCTTGTTGCATTTTATTTACTTTTTTAGGTGACGTTTCAGAATCTGCTCTTTAAAAACACTTCTCTTTTGGTGCTGTCGATTCGAAAGCTGAATCATGATGCTACTAGATGAAGCTTCACATTGATACAGTGGCAACAATATAATGGTTTGTGTAAGTGGGATGGGGGACTGGTGGCCCCGGGGTACAGTACAGGCTGCAGCACAATGAGAAGAACCTAAGCCGGGCCAATAGCGTAATGGGAACCTCAGTGCAGGAGCGGGGTATGACATATGAGAGCTGCGTGCCGTAAACCACTTCGCATTTGAAGTAGCCGCTTCAGAAAAACTGCTTGCTTTCAAAGACCCCCATACTTCTTCTCAGTACAATATAAGAATTTTTTAGTTTTTTTAAAATAAATTTATCTTACGTAACTAAAGGCTTTCAATAGCCGTAGTGACATTTTATTTTACCAGTTAGCAATGTTTGTGGGCCCGGTAACTCAGTCGGTACAGCGACTGGCTACGGGCTGGACGGTTCGAGGATCAAATCTTGGTGGGGGCGAGATTTTCCGCACTGTCCAGACCGGCCCTGTGGCCCACTCAGCCTCCTGTACAATGGTAAAGAGTGGCCAGGGCGTTACGCTGACCCATCACTGCTTCTAGTACCGTGGTTAAGAAAGAGTAGAGCTATACCTTTATTCCCCCTATGGGCTGTACAGCCTGTATAGAGCCTCAGTGCCTGTACAAGGGTGCACATTACCTTTACCTTAGAAACATTTAATGCTTATTGACAAGGATTAGCATAGAGAAGGAAACCAACTAGATGCTACTGAATACTTTATTGCACTTATAATCTGCTCAACATGTTTCAGGCACTTATATGCCCATCATCAGGAACTCCAGACTATATATGAGTTAGTGCCGCATATTGTGTGTAATGCCTTGGTTGCTGGTGGTCGGCTGTTACAAGCAGAGCAGCAGGCTATGCGTCCGGGATGGGGGAAATTGTGACTGTCAAAATTTTGTTACAGTAAAATGATAGCTTACTGCAAGCTACACAGTAATTGTAAATATTAATTATAAATATTATTATTATTTTGTTACGCTTAATTCTACTTTTATTGAATTTTGGTTTCGTAGCCTGAGGGTGTTTGAGAATAGGGTGCTGAGGAGAATATTTGGGTTTAGAAGAGACGAGGTAAGAGGGGAGTGGAGAAAACCACATAATCAGGAGCTTAATTATCTGTACTCCACACCCAATATTTTTAGGGTGATAAAATCGTAAAGAATTAGATATGTGGAGAATGTAGCACTTATAGTACGAGAATAGAGGCGTATATAGTGTTTTGGTGGGGAATCCTGAGGGAAAGAGATCACTTGGGAGACCCAGGTGTAGATTTGACGATAATATTAAGATGGATCTTCAGAAAGTGGGATGTGGAGTAAGACTAGATCGATCTGGTTCAGGATAGAGATAGGTAGCGGGCACTTGTGAATGCGGTGATGAACTTTCGGGTTACATAAAATGCGGGGAATTTCTTTACTGGTTGAGAACCGGTTTGCTTCCCAAGAAGGACTCTGCTCATGGAGTAAGTAAGTAAGTAAGTAATTTTCTGTTTATAATGTTAATAATAGTAATAATAATAATGATACGTTTTATGAAAGCGATAAATATGAGGCCGCACAGCAAGTTACAGGAAAAGTGAATTAAATTAGAATATGACAGGTACGTGGTGCTAGACAGGGGCGTCAAAAAATAAAAAAATATTAATACAATTCACTGCAAAATTATTTCCTTACTTACATACTTACTTACCCCATGGAGCAGAGTCTTTCTTGAGAAGCTAACTGGTTTGCAGCTAGTCAAGAAATTCCCCGCATTTCACGGAACCCGAGGGTTCATTACCGCACTCACAAGCGTCCGCCATCTGTCCCTATCCTGGGCCAGCCCAATCCAGTCCATATACCCACATCCTACCTCCTGGAGATCCATGCTAATATTGTCCACCCATCTACGCCTAGGTCTCCCCAGTGGTCTCCTTCCCTCCGGTTTCCCCACCAAGACCCTATACACCCCCCTCCCCTTACCAATACGCGCCACATGCCCAGCCCATCTCATTTTTCTCGATTTTATTACCCGCACAATATTGGCGTGAGCAGTACAGATCATTTAGCTCCTCGTTATGCAATCTCCTCCATTCCCCCGTTACCTCGTCTCTCCTAGATCCAAATATTCTCCTCAGGACCATGTAAATTATTTCCTTACACATAAAAATCTCGCTATAATAAAGTTAAAACTATACGTAAACGCGTGCGCGCGGGTGTGTGTGTGTGTGTGTATATATATGTACATGTACATGCACTTATAAAATAATTATACAATATAAACCGAAGAAACAAACCTTTTCAAATTTAATAATCTAATTTATGTTTTCTTCTACATGTTTCGAACCCGACGTTTCATCTTCAGGAAGACGGCTGTACCTACAGCTATGGTACATTCTGTTTATATGCCAACGGTATAGGCAGTCTTGTAGGTGGAAGAGTATCTATGTATGTGTATGTACACGCTATGTATGTATTTGTGTGTACGTATATACGTACATATATACATATTCTACCCTTGTTATGTACACCGATCTAACCTGTGGGCTATCCGTCTCATTACTAGTTCTCTTATCACCCTGTATTTAGCCACACGGTGTAGCGGTAATATCGTACATCTACATTAGGGACGAACCCAGTTCTAATCGGGAAGGGATGCCGCTTATCCTGAATGCTTTCCGTGGTTTACCCCAGTCATTTCAGACTAGTGTCGAGACAAAACCGCGATTAAACGGACGCCATTTTATTCTAAAATCTTTACATTTTATCATTTATCAGTACATTACCGACAATCTCCAGGCCCAGAATTGAACCCGAGGCCTTTGAAAGACGACATAGGAATACTAGAAACTGAAGCACAAACTTGCATTCAAATAAAATTAATTCTCATGTTTCACTCACCAACAAATGCACTATTTATTAACTTGGTTAAAAGTTTTAAATTTACATTAAAATACACAATAATATCGCTCCTACATGTTTCGGTCTTTAATGACCATCATCAGGGAGCTTTA
>Ga0123352_10014994_pt1 | contig 12345 bp, 11 predicted proteins | sample TergutLab28metaG_FD_89700 | JGI IMG/M metagenome (GOLD analysis project Ga0123352, IMG submission 89700) | Labiotermes labralis P1 segment gut microbial communities from Petit-Saut dam, French Guiana - Lab288 P1 | ecosystem: Host-associated > Arthropoda: Insects > Digestive system > Gut ... | reverse complement strand
TTTTGTAGTCGTGCGGAGGCCTGTTCAGGCCTCCGCACGACTACAAAACTTCATACCTGCCTAGCACACCCACACAATAGCTTTATTTCCCTGTATCTGTTTTTGTTTTGTGTTGTTTTTATTAGATTCCTGTTTTTGTTTTTGCTAATAAGACAAAATTTTTCTGTATCTGTTTTTGTTTTGTATTGTTTTTATTAGATTCCTGCTTTTGTTAATAAGACCCGTATGTAGAGTTCTCTACATCACGTGTGCGTGCATGCTTATTGTAAGATCTTACGTTCCCCTAAGACAACCTGAAGATGGCCAGTACAGGCCGAAACATGTAGTTGTCCATTATATAGTCATTAAATACATCTCATGTGACACAGCTGTGTTTGACTACATACAATTTTCCAAGTTGATCGTGATATGTCTTTCGGGCTAACATTATTTGCTGCTTCCCACAAAGAGTGAATTGGTCAGACAAGTTTAGGTACATATAGTGTACCTTGTCTTAATGCACACAGAAAGTCCATATGTGTTTTATGTTTTCAGTTTTTGGAAAAGCGATGCCGAAACTTGCCAATATCAGGAAGAGCTTCTTAGTCGTTGAACTGAATATCTGAACGTGACAACTTGTATCTGAGTGGTTCAGAGAACACTTTTTGTAATCTTGTGTCTCCTACAGTGAGTAGTGTTTACTTCTCTGGTGGAAATTTCTGATTAAGTGAATGGACAGACTTATCGTCCGACATAACATAGGCTGACAGCTGAATCCATTGTAATCGTTTAACTCTGACGTAAATTAAGATAAAATAAGTGCCGCCATGCTTACATGATTTTGACTTTTGGATGTTAATTTTCAGCATAAAGTTATCAAATAAGCATACGTAAAGGTATGGTATAATAATGTAATAAAATAAGCAACAAAATAGATGCAACAATAACAATTTATTTATAATTTCAATCAGCTCAATATGTTTCGGGTGATAATTTCGCACATCCTCAGGAGCAGTAGACTGCGTTTACAGCTTGTGGTATAATGCACCGATGATTCTGCAGGCTGGAGGCAAGTTTGAGGTGTAATTGCAATTCCACCTCAACCTTGTCACCAGCCGGCAGCATCATCGGTGCATTATACCACAAAGCTGTAAACACAGTCTACTGCTCCTGAGGATGTGCGAAATTATCGCCCGAAACATGTTGAGCTGATTGAAATTACTAATAAATTATTATTGTTGCATCTATTTTGTTGTTTATATTATTGTATCAAAGACGCACGGTCAAACAAATATCAAAATAAAATAATGTGTTTGTGTATTCTTGGTGTTTCAAATTGTGTGTTATAAAATACAGCACGTACATCATCGTTTGTTTTCCTCTACTTTTTCACTGTTCTTCCTAAATAAATTAACACTCATTATATCTATGTATAGTTTTTTACGTTCATTGCATTGAAATGTGTCCTAAAAATGATGCAAGAAAATAACTAGACTTTATGTACTGCGTAAAAAATCATTCCGTTCTGTGTGTCAAATAGACTGTTAATGACTGCAGACATTAAGGCTTCATGTATGAGAAAGTAGTACTCATGAATTCTTTTACAATTAAAGTATTCGCATAATGCGAGAATATTTTAGACTTCGGTGAAGTATGTAAAATAAGAGAAAAATTTATTTGTTTTATGTCTAAATTTATCATTTAAACCTTATTAAATTAACTGTCTCAGACTTACTAGGAACTCATTTTGTCAGAAAATCCAGCAGTTCATTCCTACATGAAGATGGACATGCAGGTCACGGAACCTGCACTTACGGAGAAAGAAGTAATTCAGTAACATTTGGTCTGCCCTTCAGGCTGCACACGGTAAGGAGTTTTTTGTGACCAAACGAGAATACAAAAAATAAAAATCTCAAATTACAAAAAATAAATTAATAATTAGTCAAGAACAAAACATCTTTCTCATGACAGAAGCATGGTCGGACTAACTGACGAGCCAGTAGGAGAGTTACCGCGGCGCCAATCTATCAAGAGAGCTATGACGTCAGTGGAATAATCGGAAACATGGCGCTAGTAAACTCAGGTTTTCACACGCAAAAGGGTTTCTCCGAAAATTTCTTGAAACTTGGGCTCGAACCCTCAAACTTTCGCCAGGCTTGTCCTAGGAGGAAAAAGTTTAAAGAATTGGTGTTAGGTACCTCCAAATTATTTTCCTGTCATTGGCGCCAAACTTTAAATCTGCCGGGGCGCCCAAATGTCTCAGACCGGTTCCTGGACAGAGGTGTGATGATGATGAAGTTACAGTTTTTGTTTATGAAGCTACCAAACTGTACTGCGGGCAGGCATTTTTATTGGGAATTAAACACTGTACTGGTGTTATAAATTCATCACTGGGGAAAAAGTGTCACAATTTTAGCTTTTTTGAACAAAGTTACAACAAAAAGAATAAAGTTAAAAAAGAATAAAACTTTTTTTTGTGGTGGTAAGAACACAAAGAGTATTTTCAATTTTTCCTTTTGTTAAGGAGTGTTACTGTACTTTTTGTACATAAACCACTTGTTCATGTATACAATTAAACATTTATGTGCATGCAATATACGACATCTGTGCACGCAATATGAACTTTTATTTACCGATAAAACTGATTTATTCCACAGAAATTTATAAAATAGCGAATTTTTAATGCTTTGTAGAATTCTTAAGGTGGCGTTCGGCCTATCGAGAAACATATGTGAGAATGAAACAAAAAACAATACAAAACACTGGACTGCCAACCAACAACATGTTTCAGCGCGGTCTAGAACTAATGGTTACAAGGCTGCCGAAGGCTAACACAGTAATTAAAATGCAAGAATATTAACGTCAGTTTGGTTTTCCTTATTCGTACAGTTTTCCTCTTTTTTTCCCCATTTGCACAAAATTTTTACATCTTCAGTGCCTGAACAGACCATGCTCCCGTGCAGGCACTATTTCCGCCCTAAGATTCAGTGTCGCAGGAAACGCTTTCTTTTCTGGCTGGTCCACAAGGCCAATACGGTCTCTCGTGTTAAGTAAGTAGCAAAGTTTATTTCTTATTCTCTTCGTTCATATAAACAGCGCAGTACTCTATTAGCCGCAGTGATGCTGTAGATGATTTTAAAACAGCACTGCCTAATGTCAAGGACATGGACATTTAGCTGTCAGTCAGTGTCAGGTTCTGAAGTATACATAAGAGATGAGCATACTCAACTATATGAATGTTGGTTGGTTTTATTAAAGTTTGAGTAAATGGAACTTAGTCACTAAGTTCAACCCCATAAGCAGACAGGCAATGTACTGTACGTGTAATGTAACTCAACTCACTCAATTGTTATACCAACTACTGCACATATATAAAATTTACACATTAAAACATTAAAAACGCTCCGACATGTTTCGGTCCTAAGACCATCATCGGGGAGCTATATAGTCCTTGCTAATGTCACACTAGAAATAGTCACATATTAATTTCGTTGTACCAGTTGGGTGTTGTGGCAGCATGCCGTATTGTGTAATGTTATGTTGCGAAGAGTGCCCTGCTATGGATGTGCATTCTGTGCTTCGTTGCAACGCAATTAATGTGACTTTTATAGTGTGACTTTAGCAAGGACGATATGGCTCCCTGATGATGGTCCTAGGACCGAAACATGTCGGAGTGTTTTTAATGTTTTAATGTGTAAATTTTATAAATTTTAATTGTATGCATTAGTTGGTATAATAATTGAGTGACTCGACAACATGCACGGTGTAACAATGAAGAAGTGTAATGAAACGTTGAGCCGCGTTCGTGCAACAATTGTTGCAGTGGGAAAGCAAAAATATTACACATTCTGGGTGTATTTCTCTACCCCTAATTTTCCAGCACGTAACGTGTGTACGCTATATTGTGTGGCCTGCCTGGCTGTAAAACAGTTTTCGACATTATCTTATAAACGGCACGATTTTGGTAAAAAAAAGTTACTGAACAAAAAATATGTTTTTATTTTCTCTACAGCTTTTGTCTGAAACGTTTCTCACTCTAGGAAAAAATGAGTGAGGCATGACCAAAAATGTAAATTGGTCTTCATGTAAAGTGTCCTTATTCCTTTAAGATTTTAACAAAACTTGAATTCTCCCCACCGATTTTCGAAAAATATTGAAAAAGCTAATTTTATGAAAATTGGTCCGGTGGGAGCCGCGTTTTTCCATGCCGACGGACGGACGGATGAACAGACCGACGGAAAGACGGAAGGACAGAGTGCAGAGAGTCATGACAAAGCCAATAGTCGCTTTTCACAATTTTGCTAACGCGCCTAGAAAGTGTAATCTAAATTATAATGAAATAATCTGTTCGTACCGCGCAGTAAACACAGATTTCGTTATGAAAACCGCTATGTTAATGCTGTGTAATAAAATACAAAACACAGAAAACGAAATACCCCTCGGTCGGTGAAATGTGGAATTGTTGAATGTTCAACCCGGTGATATGGAGTTTTGTATAAAAGTAAACACTGAAATTTAAAGGACTATTTAGGACTAAAGAAAGTTATATATGTTGCGCTTGTATACACATACAATAACATTTTAATGAATTAAAGTTGTAACGACTGGGAAATTAAGAACATATTATATTAAGCTAAGTTACTTCCATTCGTGCATTTTTTTTGCCATAACTCTCACCGTTACTATGTTATAGCAGCTATAAAAATTACAATTTTGTTCCTTTCTTTTTATGAGAAGGCGAAGTAGATTGAAGGTGAGTTTGAGAATAGGCTTCTGAGGGTAATATTTTGACCTAATATGGAGGAAGTATCAGGCGGACAAGGAAGATATCATAACTTTTCACCAAAACAAATCAAGAGGAATAAGCTGAACACCATGGCATAACGTTCAAATAAGCAGATGTGCAGTGAACATTTCTACAGACCAACATCAAAGAAAAGTTCTATTTTGTTACTTATCTCACGAGTTTGGTAACAGCTCTTCTTCTGTCTGCATCGATTACTTTAACGTCAGGCTTTGTTAGCTTATGTATCAGTTGTGCTTCTTTGTCTGACATACTAGCACCCACATCACCTGCCACAACAGCAGAATAAGTATATGGGCTTGTGCTTTCTCTACGCATTTGCAAATGTTATTCTTACGGAAAGTGCTCGACGTGAGAATTTTATAAACTTAAATCAATGTTGTAGCGCTTTATTGAGAGCGTAGAGCACCATTTAACATAAGCATAGTTTTATGGTCACGGGATTTTAAAACTTAAGGAACTTAAATCTAATATTGCCCTCTTGCTACTCTGTATGCCGGAAGAGTCGTGCAGTGTTGAGGCTAGTTATTTTCCGGACTCCGGACACTGTTCAACGTATACGCTACTGGTTGGGAGGGACAAGTGACAAGATGGGGAAAGATCATACCTGCATAAAGAATTCTAGCCGCAAAATGTGAAGGGACAAAAAGACCTGGTAGACCTAGAAGTAATCATAAGGTTCGTCATCCCCGTTGTGTTCATAAATAAACTAGATTGGAGTGTATGTGCTTATCTAACACAGCGTTATTTGATGGTAGAGATATGTATAGAATTTACTACATAGAGAACTACATGTTTCGGCACTTGACAATGGCTATCTTCAAGTTGAGAAATGAAAAAAAACTCAGTAAGCAGCTATACTCAACTTATGTGGACTGTATACAGTGGGGAGATAAGAGGTGAGGTATACAGCCCACATAAGTCGAGTGTAGCTGCTTACTAAGTTTTTTCATTTCTCAACCTGAAGATGGCAATTGTCATGTGCCGAAACATGTAGTTCTCTATGTAGTAAATTCTAAACATATTTCTACCATCAAATAAAGTTGTGTTAGACAAGTACATACACTCCAATCTAGACCTAGACGGACGTGTGAGAATAGTATTAAAATGTATTTCAGAATAGTGAAGAGTGCCATGTTGGCTGGCTCATTCTAGCTAAATAACTGGGTCTATTGGCTGACTGTTGTCAACAGCTGTTCTATTTCGTAAACACGCGTGCACTTTTTTTCTCAAGGACTTTGCCCAGTGGACTGAGTGAAGCTCTTTAGGTGGAAGATGCCAGTCGAACGCGAAAAGCTACTGCCCTGTCATACAAATGGCTCAATTAGACGATACACAAAAGATCCTCCAAGTATTAGATTTCCCAGAATAACAGACAGCTTTCTTCTGAATGTAAAACGTTCATTCTGTCTGTTAATGTATTTATGCCTCTTATTTTTCTTTCCTTCTCCTCCGATTTCTTCCTCGGTCGTTATATATTATATTACATTCCATCGCTGCATATTATGCAAATATCATCGTTACTGTCCTGGCAAGATTGTTATAACTATACAATTATTATTCTGAAGGCAACAGTATGAGTCGTAAAATACACGATTGAGAACACCATTGGGTTGTGTGACATTTCTAATCCTTAATTTGTCACGAATATGATATTCAGTGTGATAGATATAGTGGTCGTGAAGTCTAAGGTGTGGCTCCACGGCCACTCGCTTGCTGGGATCATGGGTTCGAATCCCGCAGGAGGCATAGATGTCTGTCTCTTGTGAGGTTTGTAGGTTGTCAGTATATGTCTCTGAGAAGGACCGATCACCCGTCCAGAGGCGTCCTACCGAGTGTGGTTCGTCTGAGTGTGATCGAGGACCCTCATAGAGGTGGCCTAGGCGACCAGGGACTGTCGAGTAATGAGAAACAATAAAGGTATATTTACTCTGAAATGCGGTTGAGTAAGATAAATAAATATATATATAACAGACAGGTATATGGATACGGCTTAAACGTACACTTGGCAACAGCAGAAAGTAAGGCCATAGTTTCCAATACTCAAGCTGTACAGACGTGTCTTGGTCTGTCTCAAACTGCTGGTTAGAAATAAACGTTTTAAAGAAGTAAAAATATTTCGTAATGTGAAGTTGCATACAAGAATATTGGAGTAGTTTGGGCATATGAGTTTATATGTCCCTGCCCTGTGGTGCAATACAATGTATAACAAAGTGGCACAAATTCCTTGCCACCTCTCGCTATTTTTTAGCTAAATAATTTCAGGCACTTTTTTTTATATAAAAATGAGCGTTATGTCACTTGAAGAGCACCGAGCAGAAAGCCCCTGATGACAATGTATTTCTCAGGACTCTCTACAATTCTGGGTACTCAGTACGAAAATTTCTTCATGTCAGTCTTGAGGCGCCAAAAATTTGAAAGTGATTATTAAATATTTGGAAAATTTTTTGACCCCCCTCTTTGGCAGTAAACTTCTACCAGTAACAGAGCCGTGTTCAGAATAAGTCAGTTGCAGGCTACCGGGAAGGCGCCTCCTGTCTGTTTTGTTGGATTAGGTAAATTTGATTAAGTCTAAAGGAAATTTCTCACTTTATTGTGTAACTTCAATTAAAGAGATTACTGAGCAGTCTAGAATTCTAAATTTGAATATTCCGCTTTAGTATTGGCTGCAGATATTGCTTGTGCTACTCGTTAAAATTCACAAGATGCATTTTATACTTCTTATTCACTTCGATAACAGGGTAGTGTTAGCGCATTAACACGACACCGTCACGTGGTATGAGTTGTATTTGATTTGAACTTAATACAGACTTTTGAAGAAGCAATTCCTGAGAAATGAAGCTTCTGCTTTGATGACTAATACTTGCTTGGGTGTTTTTACCTTTTGCGCATGTTGTAAAATTCTAATATATATCGTGTGTATTGTTGCTAGTTTTAAGTTTCCTTATGTGTAATTGCTGTTGTTTGGCCGTGTGTATTGTTGTAGTCATCTTATGTGTATTTGTTGTACTGTATGTGAATTGCTGTTTTTAATTTAGATGCCGGACTGCTGGCTAGAAGTCAGAATTCGGAAGGTCTTGCGACCGGCCACCTCGACACAGGTTTTTCTTGGTTTCCCTGTGTCTATAAGCAAATGCTGAGATGGTACCCAAGATTCCAAGTTGCCACTACATGCTTCTCATGTAGCCCTCCCGACTTAAAACTAGTAGTGACCAATTTCATGTTTTGTTTACATGTAAAATAACCACTGCCACCGGGTAACAACCCAATTGCAGTAAATAAATATATTATTATTATTAAACTTCAAAACCTAAAGGTGAATAAAATTAATTACCCTGAAACTCTTCCTTATGACAAGACTATTTTAAGTATTGAAACACCATTAACTTCGACGTTTCGAGAGTCTACTGTACTCTTATATTAAGGAGATATATTGCTTTGATACTGTGGTGTAGCATGATCTTGTGAATAGCGTGCTAGTCTATACTTCCAATGGTCTCGCATTCGACATCGAAAGCAACTACTAACTTTAAACTAACAACAAGTCAGGCAATGTACGTATCAGTAACATTGAGGCACGTTCGTGCAACCATTGTTGCTGTGGAAAAGCAGTAAGCATTACGTATTCTGAGTGTGTGTTTTTAACTTCAGATATTCGGCATGCAATGCGCATGCGCCATATTGTCATCTGTGGCATATTCGGCTCTACCATATTTTTCCACATTATCTCACAAACGGCACGATTTTCGGAAAGGAGTTAATGAATATACAATATGTTTTTTGATTTTCACTACAACGTTTTTCTGAAACATTCCTTATTCTAGGAATAAATGAGCGAGATATGATCAAACATGTATATTAGACTTAAAGTAAAGTTTCCATTACTTTTTTCAGATTTTAATGAGAATTGAATGTTTGGGAAAAAATTTTTGAAAAATTCTGAAATATCAATTTCATTAGAATCGGGCCAGTGGGAGCCTAGTAGTTCCATGCGGACCGACGGACAGAGAGAGACAGACAGACACACAGACATGACAAAGCTAATAGTCGCTTTTCGCAATGTTGCGAAGTTACCTGAAAAAAAGATTTTTTTTCTTCAGCTTAATGATAACCGATTTTATTGAAGAAGGAATAGAACAAATGCTGGAAGTGTCTTGCACGGTACTCATATCCGTAACTAATATTAACTGTATCGTACATATAAAAATAATTTACTTCACGCAACTTGAAATAACATGAGTGTTATTGATAATATGTGTGTCTTTAGTCGCTTTTGCAGATTGCGAGAAGCGACAATTAGCTTCGTCATGTCTGTCCGTCTGTCCATCCATACGGAACACTTCGGTTTCCACTGAATGGATTTTCATGAAATTTGTTATTTCGGTATTTTTCGATAATCTGTTGAGGAAATTCATGTGTTATGAAAATCTGACAGGAATAACGGGTACTTCTTTCGGAGACCAATTAACACTTTTGATCATATCTCTCTCATTTCTTCTGAGACGGAGAAATATTTTAGACCACAGTTGTAGGGAAAATAAAAACACATGTTTAAGTTCAATAACGTTTTTTGAATAGTGTCGTTTGTGGGATAATGTGGAAAAATATTGTAGAGTCGAACAGGCCACAGATGACAATATGACGCATGCGCATTGCGTGATGGATAGCTAACGCTACAAACACACACACACACACACACACATGTTATACAATAGGACACTTAATGCTTTTCCACTGCAAAATTGGTTGCACGAACGAGCCTCATTTTTACCTATACGTATATTGCCTGTCCTGTTGTAACTTAACATTTTTATCTCAGTATTTAACCAAATTGATACACAAAATTTGTTTCATAATAAGTTTTATTTCATGCCTCTACATGTTTCGAGCACATGTGCTCATCATCATGAGGTCAAAATTGCATTACACAGCCTCTGCTATCATCACATCTATAGGTGGCCGTCTCGTGCACGAGTTGTGTTGTGTAATGCAATGTTGACCTCATGATGATGAGCACTTGTGCTCGAAACATGTAGAGGCATGAAATAGAACTTATTGTGAAACAAATTTTGTGCATCAAGTTGGTTAAATACTGATATAAATATACTGAGATAGACGGTCAGCAAAACGTCAAAATTTAACATTTTAAATCCAGCAAAAGAGTTGCAGTCTGAGAGATAAGGAATTTAAGTTACCCTTGCGACAACCTTACGTGTACAGTGTCCTCTTTGTACCGGTTAAATGTTCTGAAAATCCTCATTTTTCGAAAGATGAATGAAGATCGTGGAAACATGCAGTCCGAAAGAATGTTCGGGTTTGCCTAGATACGTAGTTGCTGAAATGGGTAAGATAGGCGGATTGAGATTTTAGAGAAGAAAAGAATAATAATGCATGTATAATTTAAATTCATCGTCATCATCATCATCATCATCCGTCACGAGTCAGACCTTGATAGACCTGCTTCGCCCTTGCCTAATAGTCTCTTCAAAGGTCCTCCAAGTTGTCTTCGCCCGTTTTGTCTTTATGCAAATTTCTGTTCAAATATGTTACATTTGTTATACGCTAATATCCATTGTGCCTCAACAGTCATTCTGTGTCTTGGCAGTCATCGGTGCATAGTATGGGCTCGAGATTTATTCCACCTACCTGTGGACTGCGATTTATTGACTTCCGTCTCAAAACTGAAAGTGATAAGAAATATACTCGCAGAATTTTAAGCTATTTATTCTGTCAGTTGTCTTTGTTGTGTGACTGAAAACTCCATCAGAATAACGTGATGCTTTTTAGTAAGTTTTTTTTTTTATAATCTGTAACGCCGATGTTGACTGAGTTTTGTATTTTTCGGTAGGAGGTAGGAATTGTGGTAGAAATTATATGGCCCTGGTGGCGTAAGAATTAGTCAAACGGTATTCAGGGCAACTTAATCGACAACTTGGTCCTGCAAATAAGTTCATTTGAGGTTCGGTTGTGTATGGGCCAAACTTTATTTTACTACCGAAATTTCCTGCCAGTTGACAGTGTAATGAGAGTGCAGTTTGTCAGAAATTGGTGCAGTGCGGTCAGAAGTGATCGGATGGGCATCCTCGGTGATAGTCGCACCGGTCAGTTCAGGACGTCACGACGGGTTTGAATGTAGCGCAATTGAAGGATGTGATTGGGATGGTGGGGGTGGGAGGGGGGGAACCGACGAGTCAAATTTCGACATTTGCAATGCCTTGAACGTATCCATCAGAACGGTACCAAACATTGTCCATGAAGAACTGTAATACTTCAAAATTTGCGCAGAAAGAGTATCAAGTTAGTCGAAGGAAAAACACAAAAATCTAAATTTTGTAATCGCTCGTCTATACTCGACGTTTCAAATAACTAGGCTACGCGTTATTGGAATCCACAGTGACAGGCGATGAGACATTGGTGTCCCATTTTTATCTTCAACAAAAAAATCTTGGCTGCAGTGTTCAAAAACTTTAAAACATGTCTTTCAGCAAGAAAGTTTGTATCGTTTTTATTCCGAGACGCAGAAGAAGCCGTCCACGATGAACACGTGCTTCGGGGCACAGCAATAAATGCAAACGGCTGCTTGCGACAATGCTGCCAAGACTGCTTGGTGCCAGTCGTTGGTAGAGACCTGGGCTACTGTTGGGAGGTATGATCCCGCAGGACGACAGTGGTCCCCCCCCATATAATACACGTAGGACACAAGGGTAGTTGCATTCGTTCCAACGGGAACTTCTGGACCATCTGCCTAACAGTCTTGACTTCGCCCCACTGGACTAAAATGTGTTTGGGCCTCTGAAGTACCACTGCGAAAGTTGCCGAATTAGCAATAATTTAGAAGTGTAAATGGCTTTTCATGATTGGTTACAAATGGTACAGATAGATTTCTACTGAGACGGAATTTTAACTCGTTTCATGGTTAGGATAAATAAATCAGTGTGTTGGAGGACCATGCTGAAAATATTATTCACTGGGAAGCATAAGCTATTTAATGTTTTACTGATTTATCTTTAATTTTTACGGCGGTAAGAAATCTTATGATCGGTCCCAGTGGCCGCGCGGTCTAATGCGTGGGTCTGCGGCCGCTCGCTTGCTGGGATTGTGGGTTCGAAGCCAGTTGCGGGCGTGAATGCCTGTCTTTAGTGACTGTTGTGTATTGTCAGTTAGAGGTCTCTGCGTTGGGCTGGTCACTCGTCCGGAATAGTCCTACTGAGTGTGGTGTGTCTGAGAGTGGTTGTGGATCCTGGACATTGAGGCCTTGGTTCGTTAGGGCTGTTGCGTCATGATAAGAAAAGGAAATCTTAACGTGTTTAACAAGTTTCGTATACAAAAATTCAATTTCTGCATGCAAAAGAAGGCAATGCACTTTTGTTATAAACCAAATAGTTAATTCAGCTTAAAGAAATTGTCTTCTCTTATTCCGAGAATTTTACAGCAAAATGAAGTTTTGTTGTATGCTGAGGGAGGTGTTGTGTGTGTGTGTGTGTGTTTGTGTGTGTGTGTGTGTGTGCGGGTGTGTGCGTGTGTGTCTGTGTGCGGGTGTATGTGTGTGTGTGTGTGTGTGT
>Ga0123352_10014992_pt1 | contig 12345 bp, 10 predicted proteins | sample TergutLab28metaG_FD_89700 | JGI IMG/M metagenome (GOLD analysis project Ga0123352, IMG submission 89700) | Labiotermes labralis P1 segment gut microbial communities from Petit-Saut dam, French Guiana - Lab288 P1 | ecosystem: Host-associated > Arthropoda: Insects > Digestive system > Gut ... | reverse complement strand
TGCAGTAACATACGTCTTGTTCTCCTGAAGATGGGCATAATGATGCCCGAAACATGTTGAGAAATTGTTAAAAATAAACATCTAACTGTTGCATCCTGTTGGTTTTCTCTCTCACTCCACAATTTGCTCACGATGCACGGTCACAGACACCTAAAGCATGTTTTATTGAGTTTTTGGAATGTTAATATAAAAGTTTCCTACATAAATATCAGCCAAAAAATGCTAATGCACATACTACAAAGTATGGATGTTAAAAACCAAGAGGCTTTCTACCAGTAAAATGTTAACCAAGGAGACGTTCTGCAGGGTATGCCTGTACTTGGCAAAAAAAGTGCTCCAGTGTCACTTTGTCTGCCATAAAACTTTAAATGGCCTGGGACTGAACACAGGCCTCCACAGTGAGAGGCAAGCAACCAACTGCCTGAGACACGACATGAAGGAACATCTCCAAAATGTCACACCTGTTAACTAATAACATCTCCTCATAAGGTAGTCAGCAGTAAAGAACTTAACCTTTATCATCCTAAGTGACGACATGCATGCTGCATCTCAGACATTTAAATGTCCATGCCAAGTCAGAAAAATTCCAGCCATCAAGATACATTCAGAATTTAAATTTGTCTGCTAAAGGTTCAATAACGATCTGTTTTGTAACTTCTCATTTGTAAAATAATGGTGCTGCCTACACTTTCTTAACAGTGGGCCACATAAACACAAGTCCACAAATGGATAACAATGAAGTACAGTGTGTTGGGTATTAAACAATATGGATATTTTTATCAGAACCAAACTTTAAATCACTGACACAGGGCCACAATGTTATAGAACAGTAGTGATGTTAAGAAGTTAGGCCATACTAACCTACCAAGCTATGTGTGCTACCTACTATGGTAATTTTATTTTTTGCTAAATATCTCAGGTGGGTTGCATGTTGGACACCCCAGGTCTGCTATGGTGCACTGACATGTAATGGTAAAGGAGAAGTTATCATTGTGCACACCATGACGGCATAATGGGGAGTGAAGGTGCAGCTACACTCTTTCTTAACCACGGCACTAGATGGAGGTTCAGTGACCACATTAGACCCAACACCCATTGAATGGGAGGATAGGTGGATCATAGTGCCAGTCTGGACACTCTGAAGCAGCGAAAATATCTTGCCCTTCCCAAGAATTGAACCCCATTGAACCCTCTGGCATCCAACCTATACACCAAGTACACTATCCCCCCATATATGTAGTCTGCTGGAATTTTAATTAATGTTGAAAATGATCTGAAGAAAATGGGCGTTAAGAGGCTGGAAAAAATTGCTAGGGATAGAGATGCCTGGAATTGATCCTGAAGGAGGACAAGGTCCTGCATGGACTGCATAACAAGTTGTGAAGGAGAAGTAAATTAATTAATATTTTGTATCTGTGTATGTGGCTGGAACTTGAAATCAGTGACACAATTCTTAATGGGCATTCTATATGTATAGATTTTCATAAATGGTTTTTTTCATCTCAAAGCATTCATGGTTGACCGTGTATGTGTTGTGCCTTGTTCTGTATCTTTTCTAACATATGGATTTGTAACTTTAAAAAAAAAGCGTAATGAAGTAACAATCTTACCTGTATCCTGGGACAGTCTTTCATATGCTGTTCTTGTGGTATTGTGTTGGTGACGACAACAGCTTCAAACAATGCATTATTGATCCTTGAAATAGCTGGTCCAGAGAAAATTCCGTGTGTCAAGATAGCATACACCTTTGTGGCTCCAGCCTCAAGTAACCTGATTGAAAGAGAGGTGGTTAGGAGCTTCTTGCTGATGGACTAAGAAAATAATAAGCATGGGCAGAGCTCATTACCCAGTCCTACATAACCAAGATAAATGAAAAAATGTGGCCAAATTATAAAAAGGATTCCTTGTAATGTGTACTACATGAATATTGAAATTTACAGTGAAACACTCAGGCAACTCACACAAGACCCCTGAATTATTAAATCACCTTTTTCAGCCCTCAAATTTTATTTAACAGATACGGTATTGTATCCCTCCCACCATAAAATTGAAAGCGCACACATACACACACAATACCATATTTACACAGATATAAGACACAAAATTCTTTGTAATTCATTATCTGAAAGAATAAAGCACTGCCTTAAAATGAAATAAAAGTTCTTAAAACTGAAGACTGTACAAGCAGGGGTCTTCTGACATTCATGTAAATATGGTAAATGAAGAAAGAAAGGCAAGACAAAAGAAGAAGAAAGAATACATACTTTTCAGCTGCATGGCAGATGGTGCCACATGTATCAGCCATATCATCCACCAATATGGCCACCCGGTCCTTAACATCGCCTACTAAGACCATGGATGCCACCTCATTTGCTTTCTTACGTTCTTTATGGATCAGGGCAAACTCAACATTAAGTCGATCTGCTATGGATGTTACTCTGCGTTAAGGAAAGCAAAATGTAATACATGTTGCACAAAGACCTCTATATTACAGACAGCACACACGTGCAGAGACAGCATTTGATATTGTTCAGACACTTTCTATGAAAACAACCAGTGAACTACTGCAACTAAGAATGCACCTGTTGCGGTAACAGGACTATTTAAATGGCACTGTAACTTAAAAGGATGATAGTGCCACCTGCGAAAGATGTTAAGACAAAGATAAAATGACCACATGTCCTATGTGAATGAGGTCACAGGTGAATTAATATGCTGTTATCCAGAATTCCATTTCACTATTAAAAGGCCCCATGATCCAAAGTGCTTTGTTTAGTCGAAAATTAAAAAACTGCTAGAGTGCTAAACTTAGAAATTGGATGCACAAACAATTTCACAAAGTTGCAGTGCAAGGGACATCTCATGCTTGCCAATTTATTCTACAGTCTACTTTTATTAGGTCCCTGAGTACAGCAGCTGCCACAGGGATGTCCCAGCAGTTACAGGTTTTCTAATCGATAAAGTTGCTGTGCTCTGGGACCAGTGGCAAATCCTGATCTTGAGGTCAAGTGTAGCAGAATGGTACAATACCACATTGTGTAACCTAAGCTAGACCTGACCTCTGAATCAGGACTTCCCACTGTCAGGGACATAACACTATGTAAATAAAGGAGATGCCCTGTAATTCTAAAACTGTCTAGTATTTGGCAGGAAGTAGACAAAAAGAGCTCAACAATACCGGGTAATATCCAATTACTTCTAAACTACTCACAAAACAATAGTGTACAATATCTTAACAATTCACTGCACGTGATATGATGATTCATGATTAAAATAAAGATTATTAAATTAACAATGTTATTTGGCTATGAACAATTAGCCATCCAAACTATATGTGGAATCTACCACAGCATTCAACTTATGATTACATCAAATACATACTTCTCTAGATTTCTGATTTTAAAGAATGAGTTAATATTCAACAGACCTTTTTGCACCACCAGCATCTGGTGATACAATGATACTATTCCGCCACTCAACTATATTTTCCTTTATCCACTTTAAAACTGCAGGTTCAGCATATAAGTTGTCCACTGGTATATCAAAGAAACCCTGGATCTGTGAGGCATGCAAGTCCATTGTGATAATATGATCGGCTCCAGCAACTGAAAGCATGTTCGCCACTAGCTTTGCTGAGATGGGGGCACGGCTCTGTCAAACAGAAATATAAGATGCACACTACATTACATGACAGCATACCAAGGTCCATTTGCAACGCTACTCACAAGACTAGCAAAATATGCTTAGCTGTCCCGACCGGCCCTCTTTGCAGGAAAATCAACATAGGATAAAGGTAACAGGAAACATGGCAAATGGATAACTAAAAGACAATGACAGAGGATATGCATGATGTAAAGGCATTACTGCCACATCAACAGTAGCAAAGAATAAAAAGTTGGCATTAATACATGGATGAAAAAGTGCAAAAAATAATGAAGTGTTGCAAATGCACCCTGGTTAGTTCAGTGTACAAGTGGAAGCAAAAATCAAACACAGAAAACAAACACTAGCCACTCTATATGCAGGACAAGTTTCAAACTGTATTTTTATATCTTGAAATATGGTGTATATCCATACTTTGAATGCACACAAACACTCAGGATTAGTGAGTTCAAAAACAGTTGTCAGATATACTGCAGACAGCAGGCCAGATTATGTGTTAATGTTATGTACACAAAAATGTCACCACATTTTTCACTTATTATGTATGGCACAAACACTAAGAAATCTGATGGAACATACCAGGGTGCATGCTTGTTTCCTAGTTGCTTAAATTATACTTCTGAAAGCTATATACAGTATTCCAAAAATACTTAATTCTCCAAAGTAAATGTCACCAATGACAACACTGATGGAACATAATTTGTCAGAGATCATACCAGGGTGCATGCTTGTTTCCTAGTTGCTTAAATTACATTTCTAGAGGCTGTATACAGTATTCCAAAAATACTTCATTCACTCCAAAGTAAATGTCACCAATGACAACACTTTCAGCCTACTCTCTTTTCAACAAGGAAAGAAAACAGGCTTAAGAAATCAATGGGCTATGTGTGTCTGACGCCTCCTTAACCTGTGAGTCAGTTGACCATCTATATAAAACTTAGTATGAATGTTATGCCACTAAAGTAGTCTCATCCCCCCCCCCCCTCCTGTAGCTGGAGTTAATGATCTGGATTTAAAATAGGTAACAAGATAACGACACAGGAAAAAATACAGCAAAGCCTAGGGAGCTGGTGAACAGTGGATTTGAACATGCCATTAAGGAAATACTGAATGGAACAAATTTAACAATGACATTGCTGCTATGGGGCAGTGAAAATAAATATTACATGCGAGAACATTTTAAATTGCAGAACATTAAATGGCAGTTTACCTCTGCAGACAAGCATGAAGCAAAGGAATGTTGAGTATAATAAGGTGAGATGAACACTAATCAAAATATCAATACTGTTGGAGTTTTCATGTTTGCACCGTGCATCAATGAGAGACACTTTATTATCCAACTAATGCACAATATACAATTTTTGGATACAATTAAAATTATAAAAAAGGAGCAATTTTAAATATTTTATAATTTCAATTGTATCTACAAATTATATATTGTGCATTAGTTGAATAATAAAGTGTTTAACTGTTGGAGTTTCTTTATTTTCCATTCAACTGTGCCTCTAATAGACATATTGCAACTAAAGCTGAATCTGTATGAGAGATATCCACCATGATGCAAAACACAATACCTCAAGTATGATTATACAATACACATACTATGTCTATTTTTCTTTGCTAAAGCAGTCTTTATAAATACGTACTGCACATTATGGTAGAAATGTCAGACTGTTTCCTGTCACTACCATCATTTCAGTACATTTTATGGGCAAAATCCATAGTAATCCAATGTATTAATATGTATTACTGCAATGAGTGAAAAGTAAGGTGATGATGATAAGGTAGTCAGCAATTTTTTTTATTCAAGAACTCTAAATTACAATTCTTTGCATATGCGGACTATATACATGAACAAAAGATGCAGTATATAGTTAGATGGATGGTCTACGTGCATTTCATATACCAAATACCAAAAATTCTGTTTACATGGTCCCTTTTCCTTTGGGTTTCCCCACCAGAACCCTATAAGCATTTATCTTATCCACCATGCATGCCACATCCCCTGTCCATCTCATCTTCATGATTTTATCACCCTCACAATATCTGGTGGGGTACACAGTCTGGCAGTTGGTTGAGACACTGCACTACAAGCCAGAAGGTCGTGGCTTCAATTCCTGATGAGGTCATTTGGATTTTTCTTTGACTTAATCCTACGGGTTGCACTATGGTTCTGGGGTTGACTCAGCCTCTAAGAGAAATGGGTATCAGGGCTATCTTCTAGGGGTAAAGGTGGCCGGTGCACAGAGCTGACAACCTTGCAACTTTCATGTGCTATCTAGAAAATCTGGCAGCCTCAACCTGGAGCCCCAAGGGCTTGTCCAGGTCAATATATGGATTATTTTTACTCTACCGTTACCTCAGAACAATATCTGGTAAGAAGTATGAAAGTCCTCATTAGGCAATTTTCTCTATTTCCCTATTATTTCATCTTCATGATTCTTAATTATACACCATAAGTAATATGATAATGTTCTAATCCTAAAATCAAACCCAAAAGTTCTCATAAAATTATCACCACAGCCCCATGTTTACTAGACATGGCAACTGAAGAATTACCACAACCACTGGAGGATGCAATACTAATAAAGTGACAAACTGGGTGGTTTATACATAATGCAGCTCCTGCTCATTTCACCTGTGTTGTAAAGTGAATCTTAAAATCTCCCTACCCAACCTGATGGCTAGGATGAAATGGACAGGTTCTGTGGTCTCCATGGCCATCTCTATTGTGGGACCACCTAAAAGGCATATTTCACATATAAAGTGTGAACACGTAGGACAAGCTTACGTGTTTGATCAAAACCGATGTAACAACGATACTACGCATGTGAGACTAGAGGTTCTCATAGTGGTGTTGCTGAAGATACAATTCTTCTGATGTGATGGTGTGTCAGGTGTTTAGTTCCCACTGTTCTGAAGGACAGTACGGGGTGCTGATAATTCCTTAGCCCAACCAGGAAGGAAACAAGCTGCGCCTGTCAAAAGTGTGATGGGCAAAAGAATGGATTGATTTGGCTAGAGTAGGGACAGGTGGTGGACTCTTTTGAATGTGGTAACGAACCTCCAAGTTCCATAAAATGCGGGGAATGTAGCTTGTTTCCTTCCTGGTCGGGCTAAGGACTTATCAGCACCCCTGTAGTGCCTTTATCATCACAGTCAGGCGATCAAAGAGAAGTGCCAGACCCTGAATATGAAACATGCCTGGAATTTTGAATGAACCACACATTTTTGGTATCAAAGCATCGGTTATGCAAACTAATGCACAGCTTTTTTGGTAGGTGTCTTACTAGACCTTCCTAGGGTCTAGTAAGACAACAACACAGGATTTTCCAGGTTCACCGAATCTAATCACATTAACAGCCACCAGTTCAACAATATTCCCCTACAACTACAGTCAGATGTCCTAGCAAACACTGTACTTTTCATCTTGTTGTGGTATTCAGGAGCTTCAATTGCCACTGGTGCAACAAACTTGTTTAGCTGTACAGAAAACAGCACATGTGTTAGTTTTCAATCACACAAAATTACGGCATTTTATAAACATAAAGGAAAATCATTCCTATCTTTTTCATACCCATATGGACATATATATACTCACTGTTGTAAGAACAGGAACAAAATCCTGGAATGTGTGAAATGTTGTAATGGTTATTCTTATACATGACGATTTTTAAAAGTTTCATGTTGTAGGGTATACCGTACCAATATCACAACCATACAAAGCCATATCAAACACATATAAGCTCACAACATGACATCGTGACAGCTGCTGACATTCTTCAAAAACTGGGTATAAGTACCATAACATGAAAACTGACAATTAGGGGGTAAGGTGGAGTGACCCTGAAATTGGCACGGCCGGGAAATGTTAATACATATTTGCCATACAATTTCAATGTACACTTTTACACATATACCTACATGGTAATATACAGAAGAGAGGTTTTGTTTTCCTTGTTTTAAATACAAAACAATGTACATGCTCAATGAATTATGAGAAGTTTTTACTTTTCATGAATTAAAACACATTTCAATATTACTGAAGTACTAAACAAAGCTACGAGTTCATGAATATGAGAAACAGTTCATGATTTTGTTAAATAATGATGAATCAAATGTCTCCAAACATTAAAGCATGAAAATATGAACACAGCATTTGCTTAGTCTGCATTGCAATTACAAATGAGAAAGACAATGGACTGCTGTGTCAGCTACTGCAAGATAAACTACTTGGAGATTAAAGTCTTCGGAATTACAACAATGCATAATCTTGTAGGTGACTTCTATGTTCTACTGCCAACATCTTTAGGGGTGTAATGAGTAGGATGTGGATACAGTCAGTTTTAAAGGCAGGGTGTATGGAAGGCGGCAACACAGCCCCATGGGTCAGGGAACATGACACGGCCTGGGATGTTCATGCAATTTGCCTACATAAATTGACTGTATCCTCACCCTATGCACTTCAACCTTGAAGATGCAGGCCAACCAGGCCACTTATACCTACAAGATAATGGTATTCACCTAAAAGATGACAAAGTGTCGCAACCCACATAACATAAATCTGAACACACACAATACCGAAAATGTGAAATCTATACTGGAAACCTGTGTGCTTTAGGGAGGCACTTATAAATTCAAGAAGTTACACAAACTGAGGCATGTCAAGGAATACAAACACAATCTTGCAAAATACAAGCTGCTTTCACAAGCTTCTGACCTTTCGCTTAAAAATTACGTCAAAGAGATAACATATTACACAAACACCAAGACAAAAAAACACGTAAGAAATAGAGTAATCCAAGTTAAAAACATTACATCACTGCATCTGTATCCCACCCCAGTAAAGCTGCAAACATATAGACAGGCCACAATTATAATATGAAATTTACATATAACACAGTAATCCCATTATACCTGGTTTTAACACTCATAACACCACACAAAAATCATTAAAATATTCACACAGGACACTAAAAATTTTCAACATTACACAGCTGAAAGCACCCAGCAAGCCTTGCCCAGGAAGATAATCTGACATCTGGAAATGAAAGAACTATACTTCCACAAACCATGATATGTCCCACATTCCAAGCAGAAAGCTGAGGTCTGACCACATTAAAAACCATCACTTTATATATTAATGACACAATTGTTAGGAAGAATAAAAATAGAATCCCTAATTCTATAATCTCCAGCTGACCATTCTTATAGTACCAATAATACTTATTTCATAAATAGAAAAAAATGCCTACTGAAATCATGCAGTTTCATGTGTGATTCTCAATACAGAGACATCATTGTGCAACTTCAGCTGCATCTTGCAGTTACAACTGAAAAGGGATCTAATTTAGCAGCTAACATCATGGCGCACAGCACTTCTTCAGAGGCCAACAGCATATCAGTCAGTCAAGATATTCCTTACATATTATGGAACCTGAAATTGCATTACTGTGTTCATAACAGCTTGTCACTGGTCCCTACCCTTAGCAAAACAAATTTAACCCACACCCTCCCACCCTGTCTTTAAAATCCAGTCTACTTCCTTCAGATTTTTCAAACTAAAACCCTGCATGCACTTCCCTTCTCCACCATGCAAGCCATACACCCTGACCATTGCATCTTCCTTCATTACTGAACAGGCAAGAAAAAAGATATAGTTACTAATGAAAGTGAAAAAGTTCCTCAAACATTGCCATACATTGTATTGTAGGATATTTCAACTGTTATATCTCAGCATTTTTGTTGTGGTGACAGTCGATAATCTATAATCTGAATTAAAATATTCTTTTAAAAAAATAATTATATTTTCCTCTATGTATGTGCAAAGTCAACTAGCTAACTGTTTAACATTTTAGTTTATATTACTAATTTCTACATAAAATTATGTATGTATATTTCCAAGGAAAATTTTTGTGTTCCATAACTTATGCTCAACAGGTTGTGCATGTTAGATGAAAACTGCGTTCTTCTGAGTTAATACTGGTAATTTCTTACCGACGTTTTGGGACAACCTATCAGCCCCACTTTGAGGGATCAAGAATCCAAATCACACACATTGCGCAGGTTTCTCCCCATGAAGAGTAACTGGTATACTTGTATTAAACATTTTGTTACATCTGTGATGTGCATCCACATTTTTTGGAGTCTCACTTCAAGGAACCCTGAGAGTTTTATGAACTGTGTTCTGAAAACATCACTCTTATCCCTTTAAATGTCATAATTGTTACATATACACAGTGCTTCCCACATGGCAATAAAAAAGGGGTTTTCCCTTTCCTCATTTAGTAAAATTTCATCACCAATGGGGGATATGCAATGCGCAGAAATTTGCAGTTTGAAAAAGATCTGAAAGAAAGAGGGTATGAGGAGATACAATAGATAATTCAAGTAGCTTAGGAGAGGGTCAAAAGGTGGGCTTAGAGTTTAATAAAAACAGGGAATTTTGTCACCAGATAAACAACTATAAATTTTTTTTCAGACAGATCATACACCATGTAGTGAGTGGCAGGTGGGGCGATGATTGAATGTTATTCACATAAATGTACATTATAGTGAACTATGGCACATACCCGGCCTCACGAAGAGAACTTGTATTTTCGTTGTATACCGTGCATGTTGTCAAGTCACTCAATTATTTTACCAACCACTGCACTTATATAAATTTGTAAAATTTACACATTAAAACATTAAAAATGCTCCAACATGTTTCGGTCCTAGGACCATCATCAGGGAGCTATATCGTCCTTGCTAAAGTTACACTATTAAAAGCCATATTAATTTCACTACTCCAGTTGGTTTTGTGGCAGCATGCCTGTAATATAAATTATACCAAGTAAGTATTGTCAAAATAAATATTAGAATATTTTCAATTTTTCACCGTGCATATTGTCAATATTCACAATAATCACCAACACATGCACACTTTTTCATTTGGCACTATGAAACTTTAATTTGTTAAAATAGTTAAAATCTCCGACATGTTTCGGTTTACATTTAAACCATCTTCAGGGAGCTATTAGTTCATGCTAGAGTTACTTATCTCTTGTTGGTATGATGGTGTTGTAGTAGCATGTCGTTACATGTTTACAATGGGTTCCGATGTTGTGTTAGTCCTCCTCCTACTGTACTGTGTCTGCAGACACAGTACAGTAGGAGGAGAACTAACACAACATTGGAACCCATCGTAAAAATGTAACGACATGTGTCTGCAGACACAGTACAGTAGGAGGAGAACTAACACAACATCGGAACCCATCGTAAAAATGTAACGACATGTGTCTGCAGACACAGTACAGTAGGAGGAGGACTAACACAACATCGGAACCCATCGTAAACATGTAACGACATGCTACTACAACACAATCATACCAACAAGAGATAAGTAACTCTAGCATGAACTAATAGCTCCCTGAAGATGGTTTAAATGTAAACCAAAACAAGTCGGAGATTTTAACTATTTTAACAAATTAAAGTTTCATAGTGTCAAATGAAAAAGTGTGCATGTGTTGGTGATTATTGTAAATATTAGAATAATTTTGTACACAAATAATTAGGCTTGTTGGACCGATGTGAATTTATTCTTACCATGTTGTGTTGTGTTGCCAAGCATGCCCTGTTATGGATGTGCGTTGTGTGTTTCATGGCGTGATACTGGCAGCCAGTTACCTGGAAGGATTTTCGTTGTGTTTATAAGTTCATAGATGGGGTTGGAGTCACTGACCTGTTGTTCCGCGATTAATATTCTGTGTTGGTGGAATGCTTGCATATATAAGGCTTCCCAGCAGTTCATATGTGTACCTTTTGAGCATGTTTTTAGTAGTTGTAATGTGTCTACTATTGGTCCATATTCATGTCTCTTTTGCAGGATATGTAATGCGTAGGCAGACTGTGGGTTATTGGTTCTTACATATCTCACATGTTCCTTATACCTTACGTTTATGGATCTTCCTGATTGTCCAACATACACCTTATTACATGTGTTACATTTTAGTTTGTATATTCCACTGGGGTTTTTATTATTAATCTGTTCTTTAGCTAGTTGTTGTTGGACGGTGTTGGTTGCCCTAAATGCAATATTCAGATTAGAATGTTTAAACAGGTTAGTGATACATCTTTTTATAGGGCTGAAGTAAGTGAATGTTACCCATTTTTTATTATGGTGATCTATTATGGGGTATTGTTGGTTTTTTTTTGTTTCTTGGTTGTCAGTTTTTTTCTGAGATTATTTACGATATATATGGGATATCCATTATTCTTTGCTATGGCAAGTATTGTTTCCCACTCTTCTTTTTTTATGATTGGGGAGTGTTATCATCCTATTTATATAGTATCTGAATGCTGCAATCTTGTACTCGTGTGGATGGTTAGAGGAAAATTGGATTGTTGTATCAGTACATGTAGTTTTCCTGTAGATACTTATGTCCATGTTGTTATTATTTCTATGTATGGTGATGTCCATTTAATTTATTGCATTGCTGTCCTCAGTAGACATTTTGAATTGAAGGTTTTTGTCTGTCTTATTGATTTCATGTAGAATTATTCCATCCTGTATTTTACTTTGATCAAGTATGATTATCATATCATCCACATATCTCTTATAATATATTATTTCCTTACTATCCAGCCATTGTTTCATGTATGTTTCCTCTATGTACTGTAAGTAAACCTCTGCCATTGTAC
>Ga0123352_10014991_pt1 | contig 12345 bp, 5 predicted proteins | sample TergutLab28metaG_FD_89700 | JGI IMG/M metagenome (GOLD analysis project Ga0123352, IMG submission 89700) | Labiotermes labralis P1 segment gut microbial communities from Petit-Saut dam, French Guiana - Lab288 P1 | ecosystem: Host-associated > Arthropoda: Insects > Digestive system > Gut ... | reverse complement strand
CAATAAAAAAAAAACACAAAACAACCTTCTTAAAAAAAAAACTCCAACACCTGCGGCGGGGTTCGTTAGAAACCCCCCCCCCCCCCCCGAAAAGAAACACGTGTCCCTAAACAACATACGAATGAACTGCCAGCAACACACGTGGAGCCAGCACGGGATCCTTTGACCGCGCCTGAAGATTCGCCGAAGCAGAATTTCACAACCAGTCCTAAAAGTAATTTTGAACATATCAACTGTTCAGACGACCAAATCAGAGTGTCTTCTACAAGACCAGTTTCAGGCCCCGGTTAGGGCAGAACAGGGGAGAGGAGGAGGGGTAACTGGTTTACACGGCGCAAGTCCATAGTCTCCTTTCTCGGGTCCTGTGCCAGGGGTTCGAGACCAAATCCGGTACATACTTTCAAACTTTCTTGTGGGTTCCGGCACACATGTTCTTCTTACGTGGTACAGAAACTGGCTGCTGCATAGAGTTGGAGGTTGGTTGATCGACAGGTTGCCGACAGACTGAATTTGAAGAGTGTGGAAAAGGAAAGTTGCAGGAGGAAGCCAATAGCGGCAACAACGCCACCCTTGTTACGCATGCAATATAATTAACTTGAGGGTGTGGCTGGTTGTATAAGACGCGAGGGTTTGTCTGTGTCGAAAAGTTCCTATCGGGGAGGTTTGTTGGTGGTGTGTGCTGTGTAGGTTACACGCCAGACGGGGTGTCGTGATGTTGCGGGTTGCTGCCCAATGATTAGGAGCACCATCGTGTTCTAAGACGCCTTCTTATACAAGCAGAGACTGATGTGTTGGGAGACTCCCATATTCGTATTAAGACATTCGTTTTATAAAGTGTGACTGATCGCGTTTTGTAAAGCAGTCTTCAGAGAAGAGCAGTGGGGGATGAAGGCCAGTGCAGAACACGAGAATTGAAATTGGAGGAAGAACGTTGATGATGGCTTCTTTGTGCAGCCCTTTGCGAAATTTGATATGGCTCTGTTATACGTGACAGATGTAAAATTTTACTCTCTTAAAGTATCTTCCGTGTTGCGTTAATACGTAACAATAAAACTTTCCGTCTGCACACGAAGCTATTAAGTCACCAAAGCTACATGTTTCGGCTGTACGAGTCGGCCATCGTCAGGCTTCATGTTTCGGAAATATAAAAAGGAAACCATACAGCTGCAGCTGTACAGTCTACAGTAAACGCTTACGGTCGACAGCTCGCCGAGGCTAGTTCATGCATGTCGACCGTACGTTTTTACTGTTGACTAAGGCTGCAGCCGCATTATGTCCTGTCCATATTTCTGAAATGTGAAGCCTGATGATGGCCGATTCGTACAGCCGAAACATGTAGCTTTTTTTAGGCTGACTAAAGTGTTGTGTATAGACAGTATGTTTGATTGTTACGTAGAATTTTACTGTCGAAGACATTTAACTTTACGTACGTACGAATTACGGCACAATCTATTTATATAACTATTTTGAAACAGTTAACGTATTTGCTTTATGTGAACAGTTTAGTGTACATGTCTATAATTGTTTAGATGTTAGTAAGATGCCTGTCAGTCCTGCACACCATAACCGCAACGTTCAGACAAGTAGTCATGGGTCTCTCACTGCCATCACATGTATAGGGAAAAGGTAAATTTCACCTCATAACGGGCCATGACAGCACGGAGGGGGAGCACAGGTACAACTATACTCTTTCTTTAACTTCTGCGCTAGATGGGGATGAATGGTCAACGCCACGCCCCGGCCGCTTTACCCCCGGCAAAGAGACCCGGTACCGATTGTACAGGAGGCTGGGTGGGATTCAGGGTCGGTTTGGACGTGTGCAGAAAATCTCTTCCCCCATCGGGATTCGATTCGTGGACCGTTCAGTCCGTAACGAGTCGCTATACTGACTACGCTATACCAGTGCATGTGGTATATCATTTTGACGTATTCTGTAGCAGCTGTGTTATGCTAGATGTGCCATCTCGTGGCAAGTAGAATGTCAGCTGTTATTGCAAACTGTCTGCTTGTGCCAATGTGATGTCTGTTTTTATTTTTAAACGTCTTTCGTTACCAATGTACTACTGGAGAGCCTTGAGAATAACAAATATTTTATTCATGTGATGTATCTTCCAATACCAGTGCAATGTTAGATGACGAACTTGCGGACACAGTTACAGTTGTAGATATCATTGTGGAGTGCCTTCCAGTTCCAGAAGCAGTTAAATGTTATATGTGGTTTTTAAATTCCTTCCAGTGAGAATATGCTGGATGTCTTTTTGAAATCCCTCTCGATATCAGTATAATTTGTGGTGTCATTTAGAAACGTTGCCTAATACCAGTATAATGTTGAATATCAGTGTGAAGTACTGTTCTGTACAAGTATAATGTCACATCTAATATTGAAATACCTTCTAATACGCATACGGATACTATGTTCGTTGACAATTTTAAGTCCCTGCCAATACCATTAAAATTTTGGTTGCTGTTCCGAAGAATCGATTAATACCGATATGACACTGGCTGTAATTTGGAATTAATTTTCACGGAAATGATCTCAGGTATGTTTACCAGTTGTGTACAATTACCTTTTGACGCCTAATGTCAACTATAGTGGTCGTACCGCACCGCTAACCTCTAAAGTTGGATTTTATATATTTATTCAACAAATATAGGTACTGAATATTTTAAACATGGTATATACTCTACGTTTTTTTCTCTTCAAAATCCAGCTTGTTTCATAATTCTAACGTATTTAGTTCCTGTATTATTCACATTTTATATACAGGGTGTGCTAAAATTAAAAAAATAATTCCGGCGCCAAAAGGTTAATAAGCAGTTTGAAAGTGATGGGTTTAAAACAAGGCAATATATATTTAGTCAGAGTCCTATATAGGATTCGTGCTATATTATGACTGTTCCTAACCTTAATTTAAATTCCTGCTTATAAAATCTGTAGACACCTTCAGCATAACTGACATGGGGTAATATCTCATGGTGTTTGATGACGTGTTGGCTACCATAGTTTTAGAAGCTGTCTGACAATCATCAGGCACTGCAATTATTACACTGCCTCAGGATTTGTGTAGGAAACCTCATACAAAAACGACCTGTTAGACAGACTTTCCTATCGTGTTGTCTCGACGTGTTAACAAATTTCATAACTAAATCTCCCAAGCTGTAGGCTCAAAACTTTTTCAATTAAGTGGATGTGGCGAAAGAGTTGATTGTAAACCAGCCGTCATCTGGTACAAAAAAGAGAGCTCTCCTGTTACAGGAAGGAATTTGAAAGTGTTACTGTGTGAATTGCAACATACAGTTTTTAATACATTAGATGCACGATGTAACTGTGGAAATAGTGCGCCAGATGTAACTGATATTGCGCACTATTTTCACAGTATATATCAGATATTTTTGTTGAGTTGAGTACGGCCACCACTTGCAAGATATTCTTTTTAAGACTATGTGATTTAAAACTTCCCATGCTGTAGTTTCAGAATCCAAAAATAAAATTTTTGTATCTCGAATAATTTTTTTGTTAGTCACTTTAAAATTTAGGGAGGTTATTTTGCCCCACCCTGTATGAGTAATTACGTATAGAAGCCCCTTACTTTTTTTTTTTAAATTCAGGATGTCTGAGCCAGTCTGGAGAGAATATCTGTGATATTCTTTTCACACAACAGGCATACCGCGGTGTTGACGGTGATGGAACTAACAGAGTTTCTCTGATCTAAATAATTCATGCAACAGCTTTTCTTTTTTATGGCACAACAGCCCTTAATGGCCCAAGGCCTCCTCATTGTTGAGGCTTTACCATCACACTTAGACACACCACTTTCGGTAGGACTCCTCCGGACGAGTGATCAGCCCGACGCAGAGATTTCTACCTGACAACATACATCCCTCACTAGGGACAGACTTCCGTGCTTCAGGCGGGATTCGAACCCGACAAACCCACCAATCGAGCGGCCGCAGACCTCCGCCTTAGACCGCGCGGCCACTGGGATAGTCTTAGAAGTTGATTTCTTATTTTATTTCTCCAAAATTTAGTGTATGGAAATTTTGTCTATAAGACTGTCGGTGTATAGACGTATCCAGAACGCTTTCAGAAACTGGCTTAGACGTTTTTGTGGGAAGTTGCGTTTAAATTAGAAGAAGAGAAAATAAAATGGTATTTACTCTACGAATATGCCGAGATTTTTAACACGCAGCCATCCTTCGTAAGGGATATTAATTACGTTTCCACGCATAAAAGTCGCATTGTATCATTAATTACTGTGGTTTGATTACACAAAATTTTCTCTTCAGAAATCTCAACGAATACACGCTGTTAAGGGAGCAACTGAGGCTACTTGTGAGAACCATACAGATCTCATAATTTCTCTCCGTGGTGAAAATTAGGAGCTTTTATATCTTCATGGAAACTTTACGTGTAATGAGCATATTTTAAAGAGAATTCAAGAGATTTTATCTTTATATTGGAATGATTTTTTTCCTTCGGGACGCCATTTTCATACTTACAGGACGCCAATTTCTTACTTATTTTTTTGAATATACATTACTATACTTGCAATGTCTCATCTTGCGCATAAACATTATGCCATACCAAAACAGTTACTTACGGTGTATTTCAAGTATTAAAGCAGCCTATCAGTAGAAAAGGAAGGTGACGGCATCAGTGAAACAACACTTTATTATGGTGATCAAAAATAGCTACATGTTTCGTCGTATAGATTGATTGTTTCATTGATTTATCTGTATTGACGCGACGGGGAAGACAAATATTAAAGTAATGGAAGGAGGTTCTTTCTGTTAGGAATCTTGTATACAGTTAATGTATCTCCAAACCTGTACATAGACGTGTTATAGGTAAATGTACTCAGTGGTCTACTTTAAAATAAGTATTATGTGTAATATGATTATCATCATAAATTTGAATAAAGGTTGACCAACTAGATGACACTTGCTTTATTATATATTGCTCAACATGTTTCAGACGTTAATACGTCCATCTTCAGGAGCTAGCGAGTACTTGTTGTGTTGTGTCGGCTGACTTGAGGCGTGCTGATGTTATGTGGCGGGATTGGCTGTTGGTGATGTGGTATTCGAGTGTATGCTGAGTAGTGGTTCAACCTACACTCGGATACCACATCACCAACAGCCAATCCCGCTACATAACACCAGCACGCCTCAAGTCAGCCTACACAACGCACCAAGCAGTCGCAAGCTCCTGAAGATGGACGCATTAACGTCTGAAACATGTTGAGCAATATATAATAAAGCAAGTGTCATCTAGTTGGTCAACCTTTATTCAAATATCAAGATGATGCACGGTCCAATACGCATAAGATCGTCATAAATGTTTACACCCTAAAAGCCAATGTGACCAACTCTATTAATAAAATAATTTCGCATGTACTGTAGGTTTAAATTTAAGCAGATTACTTTACAAATTGTCATAGTTGTTTACCTTAAATCTCATTGTTATACAGTCTAGCATAACTTTACAATTCAGTGCGACGTGTTTGTTCTCTGTGAAACATCCTCCGTAGTTTTTGTCAGTTTCTCCAGGTAATTGTCGGAGTATTGCTGCACTTTGGCTACAACATACTCAATTCATGACGCTGTATAATTTGAGTCAATGCAACCTTCGTTAAATTAACAATACGTATATATATATATATACACATACGTACAAATATATATATATCTGAACTATATACTAGCGTTTGCCTAGCTGTAAGATGAACATCGGAATATAGAATACATTCTCAAGCGTGTTTCTCTTTTGTTTTAGCCTGCGGACTGAGAGTCATGGAGGCGCCTGGTGCCCCAAGAATCAGATCACAAAGGAACCGAAGGAATGGCTGGAGATTGACCTGCACTCTGTCCACGTCATCACGGCGACAGAGACACAGGGCAGGTTCGGGAATGGTCAGGGTGTTGAATTTGCCGAGGCGTACTTATTAGAATACTGGCGACCGCGTCTTGGGAAGTGGGTTCGATACACAGACACCAAAGGCCAGGAGGTAAGTGTGCAACCCCATAAAGTGACGTAGAGTGAGCCCCTTGGTGCACACGACTTCGAACTACTGAAGAGGGACAAAATTCTTACTCAATATTTGGCCCAGATGCTTCATAATTTTGTGTGTGTGTGTGTGTGTATGGATTTTTACCTATTTGACTACGTGTAGGTGTGTCTGATATTCACGTCTAATGTCGGCTTCAGTCATGAATCATTATACGTTGTCGATATGTACGTACTTTTACCTAAAAGAGACTATCTCGTCAAGGAGATGGTCTCTAAATGTGTTTTACTGCACATGGAAGAGACTGCCAGTGTCTGATGCAGATACCCAAATTAACACGATTACAAACAAGTAAATAAAGGGAACTCAACAACTCAAAATAAGTGATTTAGAAAGAGAGGTAAAATATCCTTAAATCCGAGTGCATTAATTTTTCGCAACAAATTCAACAACACCGTCTGTGTTCTGCGTTAACCTTCAGACGGTTTCGATTGTGCGTACTTTCACATGTAACATAATGACCGTTGAACATTAATTGAAATGTGTCATCAGTGTCATGTGCCGTGTTACTGGTATTACTTTTCCGTAGTAGACATATCATAATTGTAACATTAAGTTTTTAAGCTAGTCCTGCTGCTTTTCTCTCTCTCTCTCTCTGTATATAAATATACATCAAGGGTGTGCGCATGCTTCAGTTTGCACAGGGTATGTTTTTGTTTCTTGGTTTGTCTAAATAACTGCAGCGGACGATGGGAGAAAATTGTGAAATAGCATATTATGTAGAAGGACGACGGTACCCACATTTCCCATGTATTTAGAATCCACCTCAAAACTCTAGGCGCTAGAAGAGTGACATGAAGGAAATTCTCTACTGAGGGTCCACCAATATAGTCATCGGGTGTGAAATTCAGTGGCCACGGCGACCTCGTACCTGGGATTTGTGTCCACCTGAGAACGACTGATGTTTCGAACTTGTAATTTTATGTCTGTTGTGCTGTATTTATGTATGATCATATATGGCGAATAGTGATGTACGCATATTTATGATCGAAATCGCAAGCCACAAAGTCATTTTGCGTACATTCCTTTGTTACTAATCAGTACATTTATCTTAAATTATACATTTTTCCTGCTTTTCAGCCATTTTAGTCTTCTGCAATAGGTTTATCGCCAGCAGTACTCACTTATTTCCCATTTCTGCGAGGAACGTTCCTTTTCAGATAAACTGAAATGTATATTCGCGCCATTTGATTCATTTGAGGGCAGATTTTCGCTTATATCCTGTTCGGGTTCGGGAATATATTGTGTGTATTTCCTGACCTTAGTATATTTTAAAGAAGATTACTCCGCATAGCTCATGCGGTTTGCTGACTAATTCTCTTGCAATTCTGCTTATTTCAAACAGCTAAATTTTTGGACACGTTGTGAAGGCACCTCACTGTTTCACCATATTTGTCTCTTTGCATGTAACGAATGTAGAATCCCGGAATTGATTTTCTTGATACTTTGAAGTGTTTTGTTACATTCCCACATTTTCCAGTTTGGTTGAAATCTGGCAAGTTATCGGACATTTCGCATGAAGATCTCTCTCCGTTTGTACGCGCATCTCAAGCGTCACTTGCGCGTATCTTGCTACTTATTTACTGGAGAGGGCAATTCTTTGAGCAGACGTTTCAGAGAGAATTAAACACACAGGACATGGGCGTCGCAGCCATGTCATTTTCCAGAAAAAGGAATGAAAGTGCTCGAAACGCCAACATGTTATTTTCTGTGGCGTAACAGCCCAGCTCGGGCCTAAGCCTCCTCATTGTTGAGGTTGGTAGATCAAACGGATTTAGACACACACACGCACACGCACGCACGCACACACACGCGCACCCACGCACGCATATACACAGACACACACACACAGACAAACACACACACAGACACACACAGACAAACACACACACAGAAACACAGACACGCACAGACACACACACAGACACACACAAACACACATATAGACATACACACACACACACACACATAGACACACACACAGATACACACACAGACACAGACACACACACAGACAGACAGACACAAACACACACACTCACACACTCACGCACTCACTCACCCACCCACTCACTCACTCTCTCACTCTCTCTTTGTAGGATTCCTCTGAACCAGAGATCAACTCGTTGCAGAGACCGTTACCTACACAACATACAACAAACCCAAGAAACGAACATCTGTGTCATCAGCAGGATTCGAACCCACGATCCCAGCAGTCAGGCGGCTTCAGACCTATGCTTTAGACCGCTAGGTTGCCGGGATCGGCGCCATGGCTGTTTATTCTTTGCAAACGTTTCCCCATCTTGTTTAAAATGCTGCAGACAAACAGTGTACTGTGTAATCTAGCCGAGTCCAGTGGCCGCACTATCCAAGGCGAGGGATTGCGGGTTCGAATCACACCGAAGGCATGGATTTCTGTCTCTGGTGTTGTTAGGTAAATTCTCTGCGTCGGGCTGAGCACCCATCTAGAGGAGTCCTGCCGAGTGTGAGGTCTGAGTATGATCCTGAAGCCTCGATAATGAGGAGGTCTTGGCCCAATAGAGGCTGTTTCGCCTTGGAAAACAACTATGTAATCAGTTAATAACAGACCGTTAGAATAAAGAACTTTTACAATACACATTAACAAACGAGTATTGCTCAGCACATGTGAAGCATGACCACAAAATGGCCCCAGACGATTTCACGTAACTCAGAACTCCCACTGATTTATGCGGCAGTGCGTTTTTAAGAACACATCATCAAAATAATCCACCATGTAAAACCCATCACGCCATAAGGACGCTGCAAAACAAGCACCACAATTAATCATAAAAGCGGAAATATAGCGTGCAACAGTAACTGTGACGAAAAACTAGAAAAGTGTGATGGAACGACAAAAATAATTATTCCCCACATCAGAAAAAAAAAACCATTTTCAAATGAAAACATGAAACAGCCCTACGGAACTGAAACACAAAAGAGCTGTACGAAAGGTATACCAATTTATCCATGTCCATTTTAATCTTACGTAAAATTTTAATCGGTTGTGATTAACATTATAATAATACAGTTCTTTACAAAATTCTTTTATTTTGTAAATTATTCTGAGATTTTTTTCACAGTATTTGATTTTCTTGTATGTATATATGTATGTATGTTATTATGGCGATTCTTCCTCTTGTTTTAACATCGGGACTCTTATTGATTGTAATGAAGAAAGAATTTCCCCGAAGATGTTCCTAACTCCGAAACGTGTTAGATTATAATGTATATATGAGTTAAGGATATGTGCCTATTAATGCGTAACATGATATTTACAAGTGCCTATTTTTCCCCACTTCTTTATGTTTCAGCGCCCTTTGAAATCCAGTTTACATGTCCTTACTCCATATCACAGGACCTGTCAACGATATGACGCAATGTGTATTCCTTTCCATCTGCAATATTGAATGAGGAATATTGTCAATTTCGATGTCTTTCGAAAACAAAGTGTGTCTGTTTTGAGCCCAATGGAAGGGGAAGTATAGCAGCTGAGAGTATACGTTCTCTCTCCCCTTCCATTCATAACATTGCTTCAATTTTGATCTGTCGGTTTGTAATAAAAGAATATTCAAACGCGCTTCTAACAAACTACAACGTATGGCAGTGGCTTGGAGTTGATGGAACACAAACGTCACTCGGTGTATGCAGGGGGTAGGGACGGTGAGGGTGGGGGTGGGTGGTGGGCTACTGCTGGTTGTTACTGTGATCAAAGAAAAGTCTGTGGTTATCTGTTTTAAAGCGTCCCATCAACTCGTGGTAATCATCGTTCCACTGCAGCGGTCTGAACCAGCTGCGCGAACCGCTGTGGTCTTTGTTGTTATTTGCAGTTCGCCGCAAGAGAGGGTTTCCCAGGACATGAAGAATCAGCAGGAGTTCTTTATGAACAAATGTGTTTTGGTTTACAGATTATTTTAGCAGACGTGATGTATTTGTTACCGCTTCAACCAGTAATCCATTTGTCTATTCTCCTATCGTGCTCACGTTTAAGTCACAGATTTTCATGGCCGGATGTTTTCGACATGTGTTCATAGTTACTTCCTTTCTTGTTGATTGTTTGTTTTTGCAACGCTGGGGTTGTGAACCAGGCTAATATTTCTTATCCTAATACTAGACAAGCCGTTCCTGGTGGCCGTGCGGTCTAAGGCGTAGGTCTGCAGCCTCAATATAGCTAGGATTGCGGGTTCGAATCCCGCCTAGGACATGGATGTTTGTCTCTCCTGTTTGTTGTGTATGGTGCAGGAAGCGGCATCTGCGCGAGCTGATCCTTCGTTCAGAGGAGTCCTACCGAGTGTGTGTGATCTAGAAACCTCAACAATGAGGCGTTCTAGGCCCGAGTTGGGCTGTTGTGCCGCAGGAAAATACTAGAAAAGACAATTAGGCGGTAATACACTGTGTTTGAGACAAATGAATAATTGTACATTCCAGTTTCAGTTCAGTGTCCAGGGGAGCTCTATGAAGTGATACGTAACGTGACTACATGTTTCGACAAAAAATTTTCTTCTTATAAATGAGAATTTCTAATTAGAAATACCTGGAATTGGCCTCTTAAATGGATACCCTGAAAAAGGAAGTGCATGAGAATTTGAGACGATATGCAACTTAAAATTGTGTTCTTGTTTTTTGCGCGTATGTTATATGCACTGTTCTTCCTGGAAATTTTTTGACAAATATCCCTGTCAAAGAATGTTTACAGAAAATTTGTCAGTGACCAGTAGGTAATGATTGACTTAGAATGGTTTACTCACTGTATTGTTGTCGGTATCTATATCAGCACGGTCAGTGATGGGCGGAACCCAACGGAGACCTGCTCTACCACCATAATCAGGATCGAAGCCTTCAAGTTTGTTCGTTGCGAAAGTTTTAATCCATGCTTAAAATATTTTTAACAACACAAATATTCAATCCCAAATTTCGCAATATACAATATAGCCTGTATATTTTAAACTCTGGCATTTTTTTTCGCTTACAATTCTGTAATTGAGAGGAACTGTTGTTACGAAATTTAGTTTTCTAGTCTTGAAGTCTTGGCGGTGTTGCTGAGAACCCCGTATGCGATAGTGACGTCGCGTTTCCTTCATATTAACCCTTTGAAGCCTAATGTCAACTACAGTGATCGTACCGCAACGCTAACCTCTAAAGTTCCATTTTATATATTTATTCAACAAATATAGGTACTGAATATTTTAAACATGGTATATACTCTCCGTTTTGTTCTCTTCAAAATGCAGTTTGTTTCATAATTCTAACGTATTTAGTTCCTGTATTATTCACATTTTATTTACAGGGTGTGCTAAAATTAAAAAAATAATTCCGGCGCCAAAAGGTTAAAGGGTTTAGAGGACCGCAACACTGACGCCCGGTTACATAGTGACGCTGTGTATGGAGCCCAGAGTCCTTAGGTTTCATCGGATTTATAATCTAGGCCTAGCAGGCCACTTTATCAAAGGTCAGCATGTGTTACCGGTTGTTTCAGAATATGATCACTTGTGGCGTAAAATAGAGTTGCGCCGGAATACTTTCGTTCTATCGTAATGGAAAATGGTTGGCGAGTCCGCTGTGCCCTAGACGGAAATACCGCAGTGAAATATTACTTCGGGTTTGAAATTAATTACATGTTTTGGTTGTACGCAGTATTGGTTTTCAGCAAAATGAAAGAGAAGTATTCGATTTGTGTTGGAATTTTAACATTTTTCTTCCAACCACATTGGGTATGTAGCCTATTTTCGGGATAAAATAATGGATAAAATTGTTTGCCTTTTCCATTCTACGTGGAAACACACCACACACCACACACCACACACCACACTTCTTGTTATCTACTTGTATATAAATACAACTTCTATACAAAATCTGAGGATTTCACAGCGGTTGTGATCCATACTGTGACCTGATTTATGACACCGTATAGTTTGGTAAATACTCGTAGATACCAACATTATTAGAGGAAAAAGCTGCCTCCACGTTTGGAATAGTTGGAGGCAACCTGGTATGAAATGTAATTATAGCGCATTAATAACCAAAACTTTATCATCATCATCATCATCATCATGTTCCTGAAGGGTTAGGCGTGTTTCCTGTTCCTTGATCCTCAAGATGAAGTTGGTCCCTCCATCTCTTCCTCGGTCGCCCTATATTCCTTCGTCCTTTTGGTTTATATTGTAGTGCTTGTTTTGGTAGTCTGTTTGTGTCCATCCTCTGTACGTGTTGTAGCCACTTTTTCTGGTGCTGTTTTATTTCCTTTACTATGTTCTGTACT
>Ga0123352_10014989_pt1 | contig 12346 bp, 8 predicted proteins | sample TergutLab28metaG_FD_89700 | JGI IMG/M metagenome (GOLD analysis project Ga0123352, IMG submission 89700) | Labiotermes labralis P1 segment gut microbial communities from Petit-Saut dam, French Guiana - Lab288 P1 | ecosystem: Host-associated > Arthropoda: Insects > Digestive system > Gut ... | reverse complement strand
GGTGGGGGTGGGGGGGGGGGGCGAAAACAGCACTAGCGTAATTTAGTTAAGGGTTCTGAAGTTTATTAGAAACGGCCTGAACGGTACGGGGTTCAATCCCACTAGGGGCAAGAGAATTTTCTCTTTTCAAAAACTTTCAGACCATCTCTGATGCCCAACTAACCTTCATTTGGTAGATACCGGGGTTCTTTCCCAGGGGTAGAGCGGCCAGTGTGTGAAGTTAACCACCTACCTCCACCTAGGGCCGAGGTTAATAATGAGTGGAGCTATACACCTCTACTTCCTCTATATGCCATCATGGTGTAAGCAAGGAAAACTTTGTTTGAACAGATTTTAGGACAGTAAGTTGCGGCTTGTAACCTTTATGTACACAAACACTTGTGAAGAATGAGGGTAATGCGGTCGGTATAGTGACTATGCTGCAGGGTGGACAATCGACGAATCGTGATTTGATTCCAGGCATAGGAAAGAGGTATTCGTTTTCTGCAAAATGTCTAGACAAGCTCTGGGGCATACCCACCTCACTGTTAATGAATAGTGAGAGCTCTTTCCCTCCGGGGTAAAGCGACCTGGGGGTGATGCTATCCAATACTGCAGTTCATAATGAGTTCAAACATACCTACACTTCATGGCGTACATTTTACCTTTAAATTTGTGTAACAATGAAAATAACGAGTAGGCAACCGTGCGAAATGTGGGCCTAAAGTAACTTAACCATAAACGTGCCCAGACTTTTTTGGGGGTTGGGGTGGGGGGTGGGGAGGCTTACTCTGAGACCATATACAATTTATTTTTCTTCTTAAAAGCCAAGTTACGAAATTCGTGTAAAAATCGCCGAGCTCACATCTAGTTAGAATACAGGGCAAATAAAAAAAATGAAAAAGAAAAACCATATATGCATATTTGTAAGATTTTATTCTGTTTTCCAGTATTCCAATGCACTAGTCATCAGCCGATTTCAGTTGCTGATTTACGCTGAAGGGTAAATCACGTAAAACCTTTATATAATCGTGTCTACACAATATGTATTTTTAAAATTTCTCTTTGGGGAATACGGGGTTTGAAGCACGTCAGTAACCCCCCCCCCTCCTTCTTTTGTGCGGCAATGGACTTGTCTGTGTCTATTGATGGGGGAAACTAGTAAAGCACTATAATTATGTCTTATGTCACTTTTTCTGTAACAGCCCGTGTCTTACAGGACTGAATTTTCAGCGGCTCCAGCCGCAAGAAGTTAAAAAGCTTAATGTCCGGTTTTCACCATGCTGGCCTCTAGCCAGAGATAGCTGTGCAAGGTGGGGGCGGAAGTTGTTCATATTTTACTCTTTAGGACAAAGGTATCAATTTGATTTTATAAGAATCGTAATAATAATAATAATAATAATGTACACGCCAGTAATGCATAGAGGGAGCGGAGGTATAAATCCGTCCATTCTTAACCTCGGCACTAGTTGGAAGCAAATGGTCAGTGTCCTTTCCCGACCGCTTTACGCTTGGGGAAAGAGCTGCCAGTAACTGTTAACCAGGAGGCAACTGCATCGGCGCTAGAGCTGCCTGAACATTTCGGCGAAGAAAACAACTGTCTAACCTATGCCAGGAATCGAAGCACGATGGCTCGGTCGTCCAGTCCTTAGCCTACCATACCAACTAAGCTATCTCGGATCCAGCAGCAGCAGCAGCAACAACAACAACAACAACAACAACAACAACTACTACTACTACTATTGGTGCTGCTGCTACAATAATTTCACTGTTCAGATTGCCAGTGTACTGTTTATTCTGGATGTTCTTTCCTGCAGTCCTAGTTCGTTTAAGGTACCTGGTGATTTTGATGAGGGACGGTCAGTTTCTCAAGTGACATTTTGAATAAACACTTTTCTGTACTATGTGAACTCTTGGGATGTTAGAACTGAAAGTAAAAAAAGATCTAAGATTCTCACTAAACTTCAAATTGGTGATTTCGTTTTAGATCATGTTGAAGCACCGAAGAAGTCATTTTCACCAGAGGCTATATCTGGTTGTCCTGTTCTTGGTTGCCGCCGGTTATCTTCTGATTACATGCAGGCCGGACGCAGTATACTCGTCTATGAGTCAGTGCGCAACGGGACGAATAAAATAGTATTCCGGCTATACATCTGCAGTGCATTCACGTACTTTGGTACTTGTTCAACAGATTTCACTTCTTTCCGTCTGCATTCGTTAGATTGAAGAATACCGTCATAGATGTCTCTTCGATCGTGGCAGAATCGATCATTGATAAGGACCAACGCATGGTTAATTGAACATTATTGCAAAGGTCGATACCTTCAACCTGTGAGTTTTGCCGCTGGTCACTGATAGTCGGTGCTGGTCACATCTATTTGTGGTGGTCTGTGGCACGGATCGAAGAAGATCTGTACATTGTATGTTGGTTTCGTGGCATGGAAGTGTTTTGTAAACAGAGGTGGAGGAATGCTGGTGATGTTGTACTAATGTTTGTGTCGTTTGTCAGTTACAAAGAATAATCCAAAATATGCCTTATCAAGGAATAGTATTAGGGGTTCTTGTAGGAGTGGCGCTTGCTGTGGCTGCTGTAGTTTATGCCAAAAGTCAGGGGAATTCGCATTTGCCCCATAGCAACCGTCCTCGTAATATGGGAGGTCCGTTACCCAGTGAACGTGTACCTTCATGGGAGCTGGGGTAAGAATTTTATGTATTTGTGTAACATTTATGACTACTTGTGTAACGTGAATTAATGCGATAGTCAAAAGAATAATTAATAGGAAAGAATGTGGAAGGAAATTTTCATGTCCCAGTTTGAGGTTCTGGTTTGGTATTGTAATCACAAAGAAACCCCAAATATAACTGGTACGTAGGCCAAAATCGGTGGACGCGTGAACACAAGCCAAAATCGTCCTGAGTTAGTTTCTTGATTGGAAGACTTTTAATTTTTATTTCAGTGTCTTGGTAATACATATCTATGCATTTGTACTGATAGGCATTACAAAACAGGCGGCACGGAAGTAATAAATAGGGACGTTACTTTGTTCAGATATTTGCTGCGTGCATGTGAAAATAGAAGCAGAAGTTTAATGTTTTGGCCACTCTAGCTCATGCCCATTGCATTTTTAAATATTCTCTGTTCTTGGTAATAGCCACACCCTGAAATATCCAGCAGACCCATTTATGTAATTTGAATAGTACTGAATATCTGGGATGAGTATGAAAACGATTTACATTAGTAGTATAGTTGAATGTAAGTAGATTAAAGCAGACATAATGAAGCCCAAGATTATTCTACTCTCTTCTTGGAAAAATTTAAGAGTTTAAGAGCGTGTTTGTTTTACATGTACAAGCACTGGTGAAATTGCATTGCTTTGTGAATGGTTTCTCAGTATGTTAGTGTTAACAGTTTTTGCATTAATTAGTCCTCTTGTTGAAATAAAGCCATTTCAATTTCCAAATACTTCTTTCCATTCTTTATAGGCTGCAGTTTCACGTCTATGAAGTGTATTAATAACCAACATTTATACTTTTTGTGCAGTAGCAACAGAAATAGTAAGGCTAAACGTAAGCGATCTGTACAGGCAGAACAGGCCACAAATGCAGTCTGTACAGTTTGTTATGAAGACCTGAATGGTGACCTGAAAACACTGTCATGCCAACACAAATTTCATGTGGGCTGTATTGATCGGTGGCTAAGAGAGAAGGTAAATATCATGTCATTTAATTTAGAACAAACTAATAGCAAACACTTTATATGGCTGGTTAATGCAAATAGACATTTACTTATAACTCTCAAATTTAGAATGTATCTTTTATTGCTGATTTGAGCAGTATAGCTGTATTGGGTTGTCACGGCAGGTGTGGATTTTCTGTGGGATGAGGCTGTTATGCTTTGGTGAAAGATAAACACTGTATAACACATGAATTAGCACTCTGCTTTCATTATCCTGTTCAGTTTATTAATTTGCAATGACACTTTCATTTATTTAAACCTTAGCCGCCGAAAGACATATATATATATATATATATATATATATATATGTCGCACAGTGAGCCCTTTAAATAGTCGAATGGCTATTAAAGTGGTTGGGGGAGTGGGGATTTAATTCCAGCGTCAAAGGGTTAATTGTAGTTCAAGTTTTGGAAGATGCTATATATTATTATTATTATTATTATACAGACTGGAGCCAATGAAGCAGAGTTCTTCAGAAGCCAATAGTTGCTTCAGGAGCTTCATAGTGTGTTCTGCTTACCAAGTACTGTCAGGGTGATCATATCAAGGGGGTTGAGATGGGCAGGGCATGTGGTATACTGGGGAACAAAGAGGTATGCATGCAGGAGTTTGGTGAGAAAACGTGATGGAAGGAAACAACTTGGAAGGTGTAGATGTAGATGGGAGGGCAGTATGAAAATAAATCCTAAAGGATGGGATGGGAGAATGGAGACAGGTCTGCCTTGGATGGGGACTTGTGGGTTGTTACTGTGAATATCATTACTTATTTATGATAACCCATGATTCAGATGCCATGTATTTACTGTATGTGCACATACATAATAAATAGTAACCAATAATCAGAGGTATGTGAGGATGACTCAGCATGGAGCAGATGAATAGAACAAAATGCCATTGGTGACATGAAGTGGGTGGAATGTAAATGCTCCATTAAGTCTTATGGCTTGTATAGCAGGTTGACAGCAGTAAATAACATTGGATTTAGTTGCCTTCTGAATACAGAAGGCCAGTAAATTGTAAGTTTAAAATAAAAAAATGTGTTCTATGAATGATAAGAAATCTGCAAGATTTGACGTTCTGACAGTGATGTTGTGAACACTCCATTTTCATGGTATGTTACTTTATGGCATTGGGCAGTAGTACAGTGTTCCTTCAAAACATTAGACACTACTTGCCCAGTGATGCAGCATCACTCTAAGAAGACTTGAATGACTGATGAGAAGTGTCTTGATAACCATCACACAAAATAATGACAGTTCATATCTTCATGATAAAATATTGTTCAGTGCTGATTTTTTTTACCTGTTTTTGTCATCATCAGATGGAACAAATATATTTTATAATGTTTGCACAGGGAATGTATAAAACTATGTAGCACTTTAATGGGAACATTTGTTTTGTTGCTAGTTTAAGGTTATGTTATGTAAAGTAATAACCTTGAATTGGTATATAAAAGATAGAACTTCAAAACAACTGGAATACATACAGCTTCCAAATTTATATCAGTAACATTTACCTATTATATATTATTATCCTCTATGTAAAAATGATATTTCATTTCTTTTTATAGAACTGTATGTTGCTAATACCCATCCATATATTTTGTATATATTGTGTATTACCTGAAGATGGCCAGATTGGCCGAAACATATCACAGTGAATACTGAATTCTGAAAACATTAACCCTTCAAATGCTGAATTAAATCCCATCTGCCATCTGCTGGCATTATTAGGAGCTCACTTATTCTGCACATTAGCAGGATAAGGGCTAAACGTTTACCTGTGACTTGATAGGATATTTCAATAAAGTTTGCTGCACAAAATTGTTTTATGTGCAAATGAATGCATTATGCTTGTGGAAGAAAGGGATAGGTTCTCTGTTAATGGACAGGTGTTCAAAAAATTATGTCAGAATGTGTTTAAAATATCAGTGTGAATTTATTTTCTCAGAGGGAATGGGCTCGATAAACATAGTTAGGCACAAACATTTAATGTCATATAATGATACTTCGTGGATTAATGTGGCCTTTTCTGCAGACCATCTGGTCTGCAAGTTCATGTATTCACTGAGGTGAAACATACTTTGTCACTAAACAGATCAAGTTTGGAGTCTGTTTCTCTATGAAGCACCACATGAATTGTCCCATGATCTGTGGGTTCATGAATCACAGTTGCCTTGTATGGGTATAAATGCAACATTTTTGTTGTAATTTATGTTGATGATTTAGACATGCCTGATTGCTGTGAAATTCAAGCCAATGACTTTCTTTGGTATGTCTCCAATTTAGAACCAATTTTATATAGTTTTCCCATAGTTAGCATATGTTTGTATGATTTCTTCTTGTTTGAAATTGAACCTGTTGCTTAGAACCTTTTCATAGTTTTCATGTTTGGAACATACATGTTAGAAAATGTTCATCTGAATTTACAAAAATGCTTTGTGTAGGATCAGTGGTAGGCAGACATATACAGAAACGCACAATATTTCAGTGGTGTGTATGTTGTGACTGTAGACTGACTTTATAGTCCTAGATATGATAGCATGTAACAGATCTGTTGTAGGCAGCTTGCTGATTCAGATAATTTCCATGTTCCAGGCAACAGAGAGTAACTGACAGTATGGACCTGATAAATTGAGAACCGTGTGTGCTTTGTGTGTGTTTTAAATTTAAGGTTTTTTCATCTTAGTTGAATTTTAACACATTTAAATCGTTGTTTCCTGTAAAATATGAAGTTGACACTTATTTTATTTTATTTCAGCAAAGCTGTCCATTGTGTCGTCAAAGTGCCACTATGTGATGTGCAACGAAGAATGCTACTTTATTTCTAGTTAGAGGCCACCTACATGCTTCAAGTATGCAGAACATCAGTACTGATCAGTAACTGGGATAAAGTTTTAATAAGTATGTATCTGATTGATTAATTTAATGACAACGCATGAGAGAAAGTAGACTTTGCTGCCATTCCAAATAAAGAAACAACTGAGTGACACAAATGTTGAAAGATGGTAGTGTGTTTTGAAACCATTCTATGGAATATTTATGTGGGAGGATCAAAAAGTTTCTGAAATTTGGTCACACTGAGATAACCATGCTTCCTGTTGAAGTGATGGGGTTGGTGTTTTGGAGGGGATAGACTGTATGTTTTGTATGGGGGAAGTTAGAATAGGTTGAGACTTGTTAGTGTGTTATAGTCAGCCATGGACTGGAAGCGTGTCACCGGTGCTTGTAGCATCATCTCAGCTCAAAGAATGGGTGAATATCAGTTTATTTTTTTTAACTAGGAAAATGAGCAGCAGAAATTTTGTAAGCATTAACATGGTTTATGGTGATGAAGGCCTTAAAAATCCACTGCACACAGCTGGTACAGTCAATGTGAAGATGTCAAGAATCACTAGGAGATGAAGAGTGCAGTAGAAGGCTTGCACTGTCAAGGAGAGATGGAAATCAGGCCAAAGTTCATACAGCCATAATGTTGGAATGGTGTGCTTGAACAGATGGAAAACCAACCTGGCATCTCATAGAGCTTGGTTGTTTGCATTCTGAAACAAGATTGTGTGTGTGTGTGTGTGTATGTGCATGCACATGTGCATAAAATATGTGGTGCTCATTCTGACAAGAGGATCAGATTTAGATGAAACTGATTACTGCTGGACTTTTTGAATGGTCAATACATGAGCCAGACTTCCTATCCAAGATTATTACTGGGGATGATTCTATGATCCTCAGATGAAATGCCAGTCCTTCAAATGGTACACCAAAATATCACTGGGAAGGAAGAATTTTGGGGTCATAGAATCTGAGCTGAATGTCTTCCTGATTGCTTTTTTAAACAGCTTGGGTGTGGTGTGCCACAAATTTGCCCCCTTAGGTCATAGTGAAGCATTTGGTTGCTGTCATTTGGTGGAGGAGACTGGAAAATGGTGCACTTTGGCACATCCCCCTTCCAGTACAGCAGGTTTTGATGAAGAACCAAATTTGAACCATTCTCCAGCCACAGTATTCTCCTGATCTTGTTCCATGTGACTTCTTCCCCTTCCTGTGACTCAAGATAGGCTCAAGAAATTCAACAGAACGCAAAGGCAGGTCTCACACCCAAATGAAATGAGGACTTTCAGAGATGCTTCAAGAGTGGCAGGAATGCCAGAGTGAATGTGAATGTGCAAGATGGCTATACATTACCCGTGTCAAAATTAGGTTTTATATGTATTGTTTTTACTATAGAGTGTGCTCAAGTTCCAGGAATGGTTTGATTGTCCTGCATAATTGTAAATTAAATGTAAAGAAAAGGTGATATGTAACTATTCAGTTATGAAATGATACAAGATAGTGGAAGTACAGATGAGGTTTTTTTGAATTGCATAGGCTGTTTGCAAATAAGGTGCAATGGCAATGAAACAGTGTGTTTGTTACATGTTTATAGCAGCCATATCATTTTTTAAGTGAAATTGCAGTTGTGGGTGCTCAGGTTTGTTCTAATTATTTGTCTGTTTTGTGTGTTCTGTTAATGGGATGTATATATATCTCTCAGCAAGTGTGAAGTTTTGCTTCAGGAAACCATGAAGACTGGTTTTCTCAATTTCTCTAAGACAAATAAATATTCCAGTGTTATACTGACATGATTACATTATGTGTATTTTTTATTTTGAATTTTTTTGTTATTGTTGTTGTATGAACTGAATACTATTCTACATAAGGGAGTAGCAAAACATAAGGTAAAAGCATCATTGACCATACTTTCACCTTGTGATTGTCTGAATCTTTATCTGTCTGCAAGAGGGTATTGTAAGCATGGGCAGGCAGTGTGAATGTGCTAACTGTAGGTCCATTTACAAGCACTGAGCTTTGGTTTTGCAACACTTGTCTTTTGTAGTCAGGGTGGTTGAGTTCACTGCTGGTGAAAAACTGCTTCTTTGTTGGAACACTGAGGGAAACAGAATGTTATAACAAAGAGTTCTTCTTACAATTAGATGGCCACCATGACTTGAAGGCAGAAGTACTGTCAGAGCTTGCTGGAAGTTTTCTTTTGTTGTTAAACTGATAACAGTGTGTACGGATTCTTTTATAGTATACACTGCTAATCAATTTGACTTTCCTCTTTATTCTGCAAAGTGTCTTGTCAGAAGGAAGGGAGGTATGAATATTCTCTGACAGTAAGAGGCTGAGTTACTGCTTCCCATTTTCATATTTGGACTGAAGCCAGGTGGAATCTTACAACCATTTCTGTTTTGGCATGGAGAAGCATCAGGAAACGTGTGAAGATTTTTCACATTCTTTGGATCTTCATTGTCAGTACAGATGATATTAATTTTGCAATTTGATGGTGCTGTCATTTTCTGAGAACGTGGAGTGTTGGTGATGGGTGAATGAATGAGTGTTACCATTTGTGGAATGATACAAACAGGAGAAAACTGAAATGCTGGGAGGAAAAGTTGTCCCAGTGTCACTTTGTCCACCACGAATCACACATGGATACATGAGAGAATGCAGGAAGAAACTTCATCAAGCTTTTTCCACCCATCACTCTTATGATGAATGTAAAAACTTTGCCTTTGCAATCATTAATATTCATAATGTTTGCAGTCAGTTGTCATAGGTAACTGATTTCCCAAAGTGATGTGGAAGGTATAGGTACATTCTGCATGTAGTCTGTTGAAATAGCAGCCAAAGAACCATCAACCCAACATTTACCCTGAAGAAATATTTTTTCAAAAATTTTTCTGTCCTTACTGTATGCACAAGTAACTGAGTTGATCATACTTACCCAAAATGAAGTTAAAGTGGTCCTTGATTAGTAAAGTTGGTGACATTTTCATTGACTGTGCTGCCACATGAAATGGATGTAACATTTAGGTTATGAGTGCCCTTTCATTCCTCATCCCATAATGACTGGACTTTTCCTTGTAAGGCAGTATGACTCACTTCATGTGTGAACTTATGCTGATATCTTCTGAGCCCAGTCAAAGGGAAGGGAATGGTTTCTTCTCACATGAGGTGATGCTTGAAATTTCACATTGCTGCACTATTGTATTTCACATAAAATGGCTGTTCTGTAATTGTTGCAATGAGGCTTTCTCCCTCATCTTTGTGAATGTGCATGCTACTGACTCTCAACAGTCTCTCTGCTCTTATAAATAATTTGTGTGACACAGTACCAACTTTTAATTGTGTACACTACACATTTTCAGGATGGCATTTTATCTACATCTATGCAATTATAGTGGAGCAGCCCTACAGATGGGGTTAGAGATTATCAGGATGCAAAAGTGTCTTGAATGTGAATTTTGGGAGGACCAGCGAAGAAGAAATGTGTGATAGTAATATTTTGCTGTGAACCTATTTCTGTTAGTTCATTAATGCTTTAGTCCAAAATTGAGCTAAATAACACTAAAACTAATTCACTGTCTCCAGGAAAAACACTTTACCTCCCTTCCGAAGAAAAATGTGTTAGGGCATAATCCTGTTTATAGAAATAATAGATGTTGAATCTGAGCATCAAACAAAATACATAAATGCAGTCTTTGGGTAAAATGCAAAAGATGACTTGTGTTTGCACTGTAGGAAATGAGCCCTAGAAATCTGTCATATGTAGTTAGGCAATAAGGAAATTTACTGCATTTTTTATTTGCTGCATAATCTTTGTTTTCCACAAAATTCCATTTATTTCATAATTTGATCATTTTCTGTCTTCTTATAAACCATGCGCTAAAATTTAAATACTGACCTGGTAGGATAAAGGTAAGGAACATTAGGGTCCCATGAAAGGCAAGGAATGTATTGACCAGTTACATGAACATCATCTTATAAAGAAAGAATGTTCCATGCAGTTTAGTAAGTGGGTTCTTACGCTACAAGCATGACTGCAGTAGGCCTGCCTGATCAGGCCATGTAGATCTTGCAGCAGACAAAGTGGCATTGCAGTAGGTCTTTTCTCTGATTGCTTAAATTTCCCCTTGCTAACTTTGAGGCGAAACATCCCCATTATGTTAATCAAATCACAAGTGCTTAGACATATCCATCCACAGAACACCCACAAACTTCAAAACCTCCATCTATAGAAAACCTACATTTACCGACACCATCATCCCCCACACATTCAATCATCCCACACAACACAAATACGCAGCATTTAAATTTCTGTATAAGTAAAGAAACTGCATACGTCTCCAACATATTCAGACCTCAGAATAGCATACCGCACTAATAACACTATACATAATCATCTAATACATAAAGACCAGAACCCTGATAAATTCTCATTGTCTGGGGTTTACAAAATTACATGTCCTGACTGTATGAAGGCCTATGTTGGATATACAGGAAGAAGTTTAATAATAAAATACAACGAACACAAGCTTGCATTCTGAAATAACAGTCACACTTCCAGGTTTGCACAACATCTCAGTGAACATGCACATTCTTTCAGTACTATCAGCAACACAATGCAGGTATTACATTATCAAAAGAAAGGTGCTCACCTCAACACAGTCCAGTGTTTTGTCATTCATGCTGAAAACGCCTCCAATGACCACTTGAGTGACAGCCACACTGTATTTCCCAATACGATCTTTGACGCCTTCCTAAAAACCCACCGTCCAAAAACCCCCCCCCCCCTTCCCACCCTCCACTTCCCTCATGTGGTCAATACCTCAGATACTCCAACACAAGGCTCTACACCCACATAAGAAGCCAGGCCGCCTCAAGAAATTAGCGTGTGTGTGCACACACACACACACACACCATCTCTACGTACCAAAAGTGACAGTTTGGATCTACATTGTGATCTGGTTGAATTCAGTAGTGAAATGTGGTTGCTGATAAACTAAAAGCTGTACATACAACGGTTCTAAACACCATCATTAGCACCAACCAGGTCAGCATCTATATAATGCATAAGTATTATCTTATTGGGTTCACCTGATATCTAGAATGAACTTCATTTCACATAATTCCCAAGGCTAGTACACTGTTCTAATTATATTTCACAAAAAACAAAAAAACCGCCAAAAAGGGGTTTCTTGCAACACTGATATATTAATACATTTACAACTGGAAGTAATTCAGTCTGCACAAATGGATTCTACAACTCAACCATGTACAGCTATAAGCCCTACCTCATTCATGGAGCTCTTCCTGCACAGTATAACGGCCATGAATTATCCACCACGGCACTGTCTATCTACCACCTCATTATAAAAAAAATGCAGAATGCAGTGTATCCACAGCACTCCCCTGTTGGGCACCATACACATTGGTGCAGGTCCACAACCCAACTGCAGTCAAGTTGCATTGCTTTGAACATTGTTATCAAGAGCACTTTGTATCTGTACCACTAGAATTAATGTTAGTCCATGCTACAAAATTTTGTGAACGAGATCTCGTTATCAGCGACAGACACGTTGTATACTGTATAGTTACTTTATAACAAGAAAGAGTACAACCTGAAGATGGCCAATATAGAGGCCAAAACATGTAGTTGCTGATAGCTAAGTGTACCACCTGTAGCTATAATAAATACAGGGTGTCCCAGGAGGAAAGGACCTAACTTCGGGAGAGTGTTCCTTAGGTCAAACTATACCGATATAACCCAAAACACCTATATCCAAAGTTCAATGGTTACGGAGATATTGGC
>Ga0123352_10014987_pt1 | contig 12347 bp, 6 predicted proteins | sample TergutLab28metaG_FD_89700 | JGI IMG/M metagenome (GOLD analysis project Ga0123352, IMG submission 89700) | Labiotermes labralis P1 segment gut microbial communities from Petit-Saut dam, French Guiana - Lab288 P1 | ecosystem: Host-associated > Arthropoda: Insects > Digestive system > Gut ... | reverse complement strand
CTTTAAAAGCCTCTCGAAGCATTGTGACAGTTTCTGCTGCTGTTTTCCCCAAAAGGAAACAAAACTCGATGCAGACACGTTGTTCTTTTTAAGTCTGCCGTCGAAAAATACAAGAAAACAATGACAGAGGCTCAAGAAAAAAAAAATCACACGGACCCTATAGACCTTTCCTCAAGGACGCCGCTTGGCCAATTGATGCGGAGGGCAGTTACGTACACGCACCAAGCGGGAGCAGACGGAAGTACCGCCCCTCACCCCTTCAGAAAAAAAATTCTCGTTATTTTTGGGTCCCCCCTCGTTCATAACATACACATACATAACACATAAATACATACAGACGTACATACATACACATATATGTATACGTACGTACATGCTTACAGACACGTAGACACGTACGTACACACTAGTCTCCCCATTATCTGACCTAAGTGGGACCGATAAGTGGTCGGATTACAGAAAATATCGGGTAGTGCGAAAATTCTTTAAAAAAATGGTCTCCGAAAATTCTGAGTCCGTTCTACTTTCTTCTGGTTCTTGTACGAAGCTGGTTGAGCAGTAGGAGCTGGGGTTTTGAAGCCCCGTGTTTTGTTTTTGTCTCTCCAGTAAGTGCGAATTCTGTTTGCGCTTGCTGGCGCAGCACATAATTGTGAATATTGCGTATGGCTGTGTCGGATAATTGGGACCCCACTGTATATATAATATTGGCACGCGTGTATTGGCGAGGTATGTCGGGTAGGCTGGCGACCTCCCAATCTCCGGAAAACCGACTTACTGCAGTATTGGGACGCTGGCGTCCGACGGGCCGGCGATGCCACTATCCCCCACCTCCACCCCTCTCTAGTTACCGTCGCCAAACATCGAGTTCCAATTTGGCTTTCTGAGGCCTGGTGCACTGTCCGCATCAGACCTACCTTAGAAATCGGGAACCAAGATGGTTAGTCTGTATAGTGACCAGACTGCGGTCTGCATGATCGATTCCCGGCAGTCTCAAGAGATTTTTCTCGCTCAATTAGTGCCCAGACCGATTCTGCTCAGCCTCCTGTTCGTTGGATACCGGCAGCTCTTTCTTCGAGGGTAAAGCGGCCGGAGTGGGATGCTCACCACTTACGTCCGTCTAGTGCGGAGGTTAAGAATTAGTGGAACTGTACTTCAGTTATCCCGTATGCCTTCGTGGCATGTACAGAATCAACTTAGTCTGCATCTTTGCAAGGCGGCTTTAATGTTACGAGATTTGGTGTTCTCACAGTTGTGACTGTAAAGCACCCGGTGTTCTGCGATGTTCTGCCATCTAGTCTGGTAGAAACTTACAGGAAGTTTCGTTGTATCTGCGTCTTAGCCCAGAGGTAAATACCCTTCATTTGGCTATCTTCGTGTATCGTGTCCGTATGAGGCACTTTATGCCCCTCTTGTCCTTAGGCTTATGCACCGGTGGTGTTCACGATAAGCGGTTGACTTTCATGTTTGAGCCTTATAGTTGTTTTAACTGCTCGAGACGTTTCGGCAGGTCAGGTTCTGAGGAAGGTCGTGAATGGTTCAGATGCTGTCTCAGGATGCCAGTTAGTGTGATGTCCTAAAGTACGAACGTAGACAGGCAGGCAGGTAACCTGGGAGCAAGGCACTCGACCCTAACCGCCTCATGTTAGTGTAATCAATGGCGCTGTGTTTATATAGACTTAAAACCTGACTTCTTGGTCTGTGAGAAGAGTAAAGATTGAAGGACTTGAAAAACAAGGTTCTTGAGAGGCACTTTGGACACAAGAAGGGCAATAAGAAAGGAATGAATAACTGTAGCCCTACATAAAGAGGAATCCACTGCATTGCGTTCGTCACTAAATGCGTTTATAGTGACAAGTTGTGGGTCGGTCAGCTGTTACACACGGGTGAAACAGGCACAGAAGTCTACAACCGGATAAATGCAGTGCACTTCGACTGCGTGGATAGAAATATATTACTAAAATGAATCTTTAATGCATATCAGAAAGTAGGATAGTATCGCCACTGTTTTTGTCTCTCTCGTAACCTGAGTTTTTTGACAAATTTGAGGATTTCAGTGCAAGACTCGAATGTAGAACTTTGAATCTTGTAACTTTTCTGTTTGTTAATTGTTAAGTTTAATTAAAAACATATAGTGGACACATTCATAGATTTCGTGTTAACATTCGGACCTAACAAAACCACATATTTGGTACAGAATGCCACTTTTTAATAAATTTGAGACCGAACAGTAATTTATCTTTATAGTTTCACTCGATACATCACCATGGTACTACATAATAAAGGCGAGCACGATGCTTGTAATTAAATCGTATGCACGGCACTGTTCTTTATATTCTGCGCTCTGCCTTGTGGCCGTTACATATTCCGGCCCGTCCGTATAGCCGTCGTCGAGCATTTCTCAAATAATGAAACAGAAGGTCTACGAATGTACAGTACTATACGTGTGGGGGGGGGGAACTAAGTACTGTTTGTAATATTTAAATGTTCATTGTTACCTTCACAATGTAACAATTTGAGGGTGTTTTGAATATATATATATGTTTCACATGAATAACTTGTGCTGAGAGTTCTAAGTAGTGTTGGTTTGGGAAGGAAACGTTAGTGAGATTTCTGAAGAAGGAATTATTCCCGATAAAAGTGACACTTACGTTATGGTGTTCTGTTGTTTCAGCCCGTAAGAGACCGGCCCCAGAGTTCTCCCGACACACCGTCATCAAACCCCACATATACCACGGCCGAGAGAAGCGGGAGATCACGTCAACGAGGGACGAAGATGTGAGTACTGGGCTTCAGAGAATATATGTTTTGTTGGGGTGTCCTGAGCATTGGAATATTTACCTGATTGTGTCATTTTTGGCGAGAAAGTTCAGTGAGAAACTGCAGACCTCTGTGTTATACGTATTTCCAGTTACATGTCACATTGGATAGATAACTTTATAACCGGACATGTTTAATACACAGGATGTTCGAAACTTATGGGCAGTTTATTTGACCTCAGTGCAGCTGTTAGCAACACTGAGAATGTTGACGAATACAGAGAATACAAACTGTCCTCTGTCTGCTTTTAACTGGTTTCCGTCTTCTTCGTATGTAGCGATAATACGCGGACGCTTCCGAGGTTTCTGGTCCATTGATAGAATATACGAAAGAAGAACACTGATCTGATCCGATTAGTAGTGCCAGAGAGCGTGTAAACCAATGAAATTTACTGAACATTGACGGAATGAAGACAAGTGAATCAGAGGAAGTTAATGAATATAAAGATGGTCGAACGAGTGTGGAGTATATGCGTCCTGGCGTCGACTGTCACATGAGTTGGCGTTAAGGGTTGATTAATCAAGAGGGTCTAGGACAAGTAACAGATCTGTCATTGATGAAATCACTTACGAACTGAGACTCAATCGTGAGTAAGAAGTGTAAGAACTAATCGAATTAAAATTGAACGCAATCTGATGCAGTCATCTTGTGGGTAGTTTGACCGAATGGTGTATCTGTATGGAATTAGGCACACCCCTGAGAGACGTAAGGGGAAATGCGTGTATAGCTGCACGCATTCTTCACTTAGATGCGATATGGAGCCAAGTGTTCAGCTTCGTGTCCTTGCCGCGTCACCCGCGGGATATTTCCACTTTACCTGTTGGGCCTACATTAGAGGCTCATTGAGCCTCGAAAGGCTGAGCTATTATGTCTGCGTAACAAGGACTGTTGTCAGGTTACTGTGAGCCACAAGTTTATTTCAGTGACGCTGAACCTCTGCTTTCCAACGCCAGTTAATTTACTGCGCTCGACTGGGCTCAGTGCCGAATGCTGTGCTGAAATATTTTCGACCCCCAGCCACTGGAACGTCATTGGGGTTTCGGCCTCGGAAGTCGGGAAGGATATGCAGTTGACGTGATAAGTAGTGTGTAGGCGTTCTGTTTCCCGGAACCAAGTTTAGACCCTTCTGCATGTATGAATGTCACCATGACGATTTTGTAAACGCTTATCACGACATACCGCATGGTAACATTACAAACTGTGCTTCTTCTGCGCTGTTTTCATTTAATAGTCGTTTACATGCATATCATCCTCTGAAATAATTACAGTATGTGATGGACATGCACTCTTTCGTTATTTTTATCCGATGCTTTCTTTGACGCTGGGTTTGCCGGATTGCTAAGGGAACAAGAAATAATTAAATAAATCTTCGTGATTGCACCGTGCATCAGTGATAATTAAACACTTTATTATCGAACTAATGCACAATGTATAATATGTAGATACAATTAAAATTATAAAATATTTCGGAGTGCTGCAACATGTTTCGGATCAAAGAGGATCCATCATCTGGGAGCCTTGTACAGTGCTTGGCTAAAAATTACAAGAATCATTCTTGTAATTTTTAGCCAAGCACTGTACAAGGCTCCCTGATGATGGATCCTCTGTGATCCAAAACATTTTGGAGCACCTTTAAATATTTTATAATTTTAATTGCATCTACATATTATATATTGTGCATTAGTAGGATAATAAAGTGTTTAAATAATTATATAAAATTTCAGAAAATGGTCTGCCAGCCGCCAACAACAACAGCAGCACTGACGATAATGGTTATCGTGTAATAATAATAATGATAATAATAATAGTTTATTTACGCGCTGACTCAACAACCAAGTGGCCCACAACACAAACGGCACTACATACAAGCACAAATAGCGTAGGGCCATCACCAGGACAGGAACACAAGCGAAAGAAGCAACAAACGTAAAGCTATCCCATTACAGGTCTGGATAAGCCCCATAAGGCTGCAGGAGGTTGAGGCTCCCTGAATTTCTAGACAGTCGGCACGTGAAGGTAGCAAGGTTGTCAGCCCTGCGCACCAGCCGCCTTTACCCCCCAGGAGGTACCCCTGTTAGGGCCATTCTACACGAGTGCTCAAAACGCGGCAGTTGAGACGCGCCACAAAACGCGTGGCAACGCCAGCCGAACTTTCAATGAGGAAATATATAAAAACGCGCGTTCGAATCTAGGCGAGCGCTTCTGACACCTTCAGTTTGGCGTTAGCCCAGCGTCAAGCGATTCCGACGTGGTAGGATGCGTTGTCAACGCGGTTGGGACGCCCCGGTTGGAACGCTACTGTGTAGATAATACATAAAAGCGCTTAACAGCTAGCGTTTCAAACGCCGCGTTTTGAGCGCTCGTGTAGAAGCTGCGTTACTCATTTCTTTGAAGAGGTCGAGTCGACTCTAGGGCCATAGTGCGGCCGGAAGGAGTAAGTTAATGAAAAATTACATGGCCCCCGTCGGCAGTCAAACCCGCGACCTTCCGGGTTGTAGCGCGGTGCCTGAAGGAAATGCTCCACTGCCTACTACGAAAGAAGCAAAACAATACTGAAATATTTTACTGGGATACCTCAAGATATAAAAATTAAAAATAATGTCAAATCTGAGTGGATATATTCCTACTAAGGTTATAAACACACTGCTACTACCACCACTACTGCTGCTACTACTACTACTACTATCCTGTATGTGTTGACGCTTTCAAGTCGGATAGATGCTGGGCTGAGCGTCTTTTTGGGTGATATACAGAGTATAGGCTGTATGTGGGCTACACTGCTGACATTTTCAGAGATCCTTGCTGGCTTCCAGTGGCGTAGGTAAGGCATCCGCAGATACCAAAATTTGTTGTGGGTTCTTTCAGACTGGATTCCGTCCTTCTTCACGCTGAAGGCAGTATTCTGGATCCCTGTTGTGACACCTTGGAAGGAATTTAAATAATTATTGTGGGGCGGGGGGTGGCTATCGAGTGCTGAGGGCGCCCCCTGACCGGCTATCTCGACTACTGGCTTGTCCACTTTACAGGCGTTGAATGTTTCATTCTTTTCTCTATTCCCAGGCTGTTTAGAGAGAACGTGATTTTGTATTGAAAGTCTCTGGAGTGTATGTACTCGTATATTTTGATTCTGATTGTTGGTGCTTCAGTCAGTTGCACTGCATTGATATTTATTTTTTGTGTTTTGTATCGCAACTGCTTGTTGTTTTTGTTGTTGTCATTTATTTTGGAATGAAAAAGAGCAGGCCTGTGACCTAGGTAGGCAGCATACAATAGTATTTCGGTTTGTGGAGTTAACGCATTGCTGGATGTTAAATAAAATCATCCATATTCATCCGGAAATGAGTTGAGCGATGGAAAACGATTTGGACAGAAATGACATGACACAATGTAGCCCCGCCCTCACCTGCCCGCTCGCAAGAGTGGAACATGTCTCTGTTACTAACGTAATGACGTCAGTTTTCGAGAGGTAAGAAGATCGACATGATTGATGATTCTTGGGTTTTGTCACAAGGAATGCCATATTTCTGCTTTCGAACAGTCCCTGATCACCTTTTTGCGTACCTTCCAACCCAACATTTATGTCTGTCATAATCACATTTGATGTTCCGTGACCTCTGCATTTATTATAGCGCCTCTACGAACCTGTAAATAGCTCAGGATAGGTGTGGTGCTGTAATTTGAATTACGGAGGTAAGAGGTTTAGTCTTAGCTCGGACTCCAAAAATGAAATGAAAGCTCTTTATAATGCCCAAGAGTAGTATTGTCATGTCTTGATCCCACTGTCTTTCTGTTGAATGTATAGGCAGATTGTAATCCAATATAGATAGACCTGTTTAAATTCCATTTTTATGGACTGTTATAATATAATGCTTTATGAACAGATGTTACGAACTGGTCACATTCACGACAGGTAGCAGTAACGGTCTCATTAATGCCAGATTCTGTAGATAGTGACATGAGCTCCTGATGATGGGTGGAGATACCGCCCGAAACATGTAGAGCAGTTTACAGATACAAATAAACTGTATATTATTGCATCTTGTTGGATAATTATTGCCACATTTTGGATCTTATATGACGAACCTCTTTTATTCTCCCAAGCATTAATTTGTCGCCATGTGACATGCAGTAATAACATCCAAGCAACAGCAAGTCAAGGATCAGTTTGAACGATGGCAGAATTTTAAATCCTGACGTTCTTTATCCTGAACATTCTCGTGATTAATAATGTAATCTCGTAAATAAAAGTCAAATTATATGTGTCTGTGTTTCTTTACCTGCGACTGCTTTTTTAGTTTACAGGGGTGCCGATAAGTCCTTAGCCCGACCAGGAAGGAAAGAAGCTAATGCTTCTGTCAGAATGGCGTGAATTTCCTTCGGCGCCTTGCCTTGCACGGGGGAAAAAATCTTGATGATAGTTCGCGTCTCGATGTTGTTGAAATCGCGCGCATCCCTGACGTGCTTCCAAGCTTGTTTCCTTCCTGGTCGGGCTAAGGACTTATCAGCACCCTGGTAATTATGAATAAAAATCCTTTTATTGCCCTCTTCTGGTCAGTATGTCACTTTTTATGACTGAAAACACTACCTCGCAGAGATAACAATGCACTTCCAAGTAGAAATAAAAATTTGGTGGGAATCAGTTGCTGTTTGCTTAAAGTCGTACTGAACTGCTAAGTACATTACTTGGGCAGAATTTTAGTATTAAACTGGGCGGGACATGTAGTAACCTCTAGACTTTAAATGCGTGAATTTTATCTTGTCCAATTGTGGTAAAATAAAACAAAGCTAATATAATTTGTGAAACGGCGTATATAAAGCTCATTACCGATACAGTTTACGGTTCGTCTGTTCAGAAGCACACACGTACGTCGGTGATTTCAGAAGCCTTTTCCTGGAAAAACTTATTCCCATCCATTAATAGGGTTTTCCGACACGTGTGCCTGTGCATCCTTGGCGTTCTCACATCGCTTTGTCCATCTCTAGGCAGCTTAACATTTACGGTGAGTGTCAACATTATTTTGTGCTGTGCCCTAGCTATGCCACTGAAGCAGATTACCATTAGTAGCTTTTAGGCGCGTTCGCAAAATGCAAAAAAACTACTATTAGCTTCATCATATATGTCGGTCTGTCAGCATGGAACAAATCAGCTCCCACCGGACGGATTTTCATGAAATTTTATATGACTATTTTTTAAAAATCTCTTGAGAAAATTCAAGTTTTATTAAAATCTGTCAAGAATAACGGGTCTTCTCAATGAAGACCTATGTACATTTATGATAATATCTCACTGAATTCTTCTTAAAATGAGAAATGTTTCGGAAAAAAATGTTGTAGATACAACCAAAATAAACATTTTATGTTCAATAACTTTTTTTCCCGAAAATCGTGCCGTTTATGAGATAATGTGGAAAAATAAGGTGGAGCCGAGCAAGCAACAGCTGAAATATGGCGCATGCGCATTGAGTGCGCTGTAACTAAGGCTGCAGCTGTACACACAAGAATGTGTAATTGCTTTTCCACGGCAAAAATGGTTACGCGATGCGCCCCAGTGTTACGTTGTACTGTACATTGCCTGTCTTGTTCTGAATTAAGAGAACATAACCTTTCACTTATGTTACTTGTGAACTGGAATTAACAAGATGTGAACACTGAAATGTCGGTAGGGGTGGGTCTGAGTGCAGAAACTTTACTAAAACATTTTGTGAACCGCTAGGGTTTCCCGAACGTATCTGGAGTAATTGCTGGGGCAAAGACCCCGACGTCACAAAAGAAACATTCATTAAATTTCTTCAGTCCCCAACCACTTAATCCTTATGGCATAGGTTTTAGTTAATCGAGATGATTTGACGCAGTGTTCACTAGGCATGACTTAGGAAATCACGGAAATGCATTGTCAGGATGTCCGGCCTGCAGCCCGAGGCGAGTGTGCTGCGTACTAAACAGACTTACATGCTGCACGAAAACAAGTGCCAAGTGCAACTCCTAATGCTCTGTTAACCCGCTAAAGGTGAGTGAAATAGGTATACTCCAGTGCAGCATCCGTATTTTTCCAAGCGAATGTTCACCGACTTCACTTCAGTATTTTTATGTTAATGTATTGCAGATAAAAGTGTCTTGGAAATCTGGTCTGACAAAAATCACCGTAGCGTTACGAATTATTTTCCTGTTAATCATGTAAAGAAAACCCAACTTGGTGCACAACTTATTCTCAGCATATTTCGTCAACCTCTATATGTTCCGGGCATATCTAAGTCCATCATCAGGAGGTACAACCGTATGTATACAGCAATTGGGCACTTATAATTCTTTTTAGATAACTGTCTGTTGTCCTGGTTGGGCCAGCCAGGACCACCACTTATAGAAATTACATTACGCAATAAGGCCCGTATGTAGAGATCTCTGCACCACGTGCGTGCACTATATATATATATATATATATATATATAGTAGGACCTTAAGTTCTCATAAAGACAACCTGAAGATGGCCAGTAAAGGCCGAAACATGTAGTTGCCTAGTATAGCCATTAAATTAAATACACCTTAATTGACATAGTTGTGTTTGACTACATACCCTTTCCAATTTACTGAGAATAAGGTGTGCATCAAGTTGGTCTTTTCTTTACATGATTATATCTAGATGCACTTTCAACAAAACATAAAATATTTTCCTGTTACTTTATTAAATATTTATCGCACCTGAAAATGTTTTAAAATTTTGAAAATTGTCATTAGGTGTTTATTTTTTTTATATTTGTGTTGTGACCTTTGAGGCGTATAGATCACAGTTCAGGAATGGTATCAACATAAATGGTATCAGCATAAATTGTATCAACATAAATCATTTTAACTCATAAGTTCATTAACTTTAATTTCTCAGACGAAAACTTTGTATGCGATCTGTTTTGCAGGCGGTTGAAATTATGTAAATTCTTATATAACTGATATCAGGCCACATTACTTGTCGTGACGTCATTGGTTTTGTCACTACTTGCTGTCAAGTGACTTGGTTGTAATAACGTGAGTTGGGTTTTCGGAATTTTGGAAACTCTGGTAGGCTTGAAATAATTGAAACTTCGCAACAGGAATGTCATTACAGTAGGTATTTTGTGCACACATTTTGTTGTGTGACGCAGTTTCAACCAGAGACGGGGCGAGTTGTTCGATGTTGCTATTACAGCACTTCGTGATGTGGTGGTTAACTTCCCATTTGCACCATTTGCCCACAATTTACGTTTTAATAACCACCGTAGCTATTATTTAAATCAAAATCAGGGTTTTATTTCCCCTTTTAGGAGTGTGGAGTAACTTATCGCATCCATTGTATGGGGAACTGAATTTTTAAATCAGCGGGGGCGTCATTTCAGTCGATTACTGGCAGCCGAGGTATGCGCATCAGCGATAGTAATGCTGGATACACCATGTTCCGAGGTAGTGTGATGGGTACTGGCTACCCATTCCATTCGCCAGTTTCCCTTTCACTTTCCCTCCCGTGCGTCACCGTGTGCCGTCACATTTCAACTGGGGTCTACCTATTGAATAGACGGCTGAGTAGAACTGAACCGATTCGGACGTTTTTGAGAAGGGAAATCTGTTGCGCCAGCCGGGGATCGAATCGGCATTCCTTCTTCGTCCAACCCGTAGCATAGGAGACTGGCTGTCCTTAGTCAGTTGTTTGTAGCCTTCAGTAGCTGTTATGGGGATGCAGATATAGTACAGTTGCTTGTAGCTAATACACCATATTTTGACGAAATCAGGTTAGGCAGTAAGCATGAAGTATTTCGACAGTTAAAATTCCTTCCTTGTTTTGCGATAACCGATACAATGTTATGCATTTGCAGCCACTCTTAGTCTTACGATGATCCCACTTATGACCAGCGGAAGTTATGACCAAAATTTCCCTGGGAAAATTTCGATTCAGTCTGGAAAAAATCATTAGAGTTAATTTCGAAATACATTTCGATTTGTGCGCACAAAGTGTTGATTATCATAACGCCCGCTATTGGGAAAACGGAAAGACAACTTTTTTGATTCGTCGTCGACTTGATGGGGGATGTATATTCCACCTCATTTCGCATTGTCAACTTCCGACCGGGTGTTCAGAACGTATCCTGATCGTACGTGGGGGAGTGCCTGTATTGTTAATCAACAAATTATAGATGGACAGTCCTTTTCATGCCGACAGGAGGTAGCTCATCCGATTTTTCCATATTTTGTTTGCATAAAGCAGATGACGGTCACTTATTCTTTACGACCAATAAACACCAAACTAGCAGACACTTCCCCTTTGATTTCTCTTATCGTTCGGCAATAAAACGATTTGATGTGGTAATGTAGTTTTGGGCAAATTAGTGATTTATCTGCAGATTTTGGTATTCTTCTTTGATGTTTGCGTGACCGTGCATCCCTGATACAATAATATAAATAACCAACTAGATGCAACAATCACGGTTTATTGATAATTTCAATCAGCTCAACACGTTTCGGGCGATAATTTCGCCCATCCTCAGGAGCACTAGACTCTGTTTACAGCTTGTGGTATAATGCACCGACGATGCTACAGGCTGGTGCAGTTAAACCGTGATTGTTGCATCTAGTTGGTTATTTATATTATTGTTTGGTATGTTTCTTTGACACCCAGATGCCAATGATTATTCAAATGCCCTTACCACAGCATGGTGCATCATAAACGTTCGGATGGAGAAGACAGCCTGAGATGTGCGTGTTATCTTTTCGTTGCTAAAACAGATTCGGTAATAGCCGATGAGAGATCAAACTCGGATTATCGTCCGTTTAGCCCATGAACTATATTCTGATAAACTGACCTACTACCATTAAATTAAGTCTGATGCGTGGAGAATGACATAACTTAGGCCTGTGTAACGGGAGACGGGGTGGATAGTTTAATATCGAAATACATGGCGTTACGTCTCAGAAGACACATTCTTCATGGTCACCGCCATGAGAAATTCAAACCTCGCAGAATTGGACTGGATGTGCATCATACACTATAATGCTTTTCTCCAGTACTTTATCATCTATCATATAAACGCGTGTATTAAGGTCTATCCTTGTCTGTTTCCATTCTGGCACGGGATTTACGTAGAGCTATTTTTTTTAGAAAGGCCTTCTAGCAAACAGTGTTCCGGTCGCTGTCCATGAATGGCGCAGGTGTTCTGTACTCAGACAGTTATCTCTTCTGCCAGGCTAACATTGTTAAAAACAATTTAAAGAAACTTGCCATTTTGATGTGCGGATAATTTTTATATTCATGTAAATGCATGTCTATGATTTTTAATTTTTCGAAGAGTAATATTATATTTGTAACTTGGTCGCTGGCATTGCGGGAGGAATGGAAGTTGAGGGTGTTTGAGAACATGGTGCTGAGGAGAATATTTGGACCGAGGAGCGACGAGGTAACGGGGGAATGGAGGAGACTGCATAACGAGGAGCTAAATGATTTGTACTCCTCACCCAATATTGTGCGGGTGACAAAATCGAGAAGAATGAGATGGGCTGGGCATGTGGCGCGT
>Ga0123352_10014986_pt1 | contig 12348 bp, 4 predicted proteins | sample TergutLab28metaG_FD_89700 | JGI IMG/M metagenome (GOLD analysis project Ga0123352, IMG submission 89700) | Labiotermes labralis P1 segment gut microbial communities from Petit-Saut dam, French Guiana - Lab288 P1 | ecosystem: Host-associated > Arthropoda: Insects > Digestive system > Gut ... | reverse complement strand
AGAGCAATACAACCCATTAAATACCTCAACAAATAAGTCGCAAGGTCCTGAGGATGGATGTATTAACATCCGAAACATGTTGAGCAGTAAATAATGAAATAAAAAAGCAAGTGACATCAAGTTGGTATCTCTTTATTCAACTATCAAGATGATGCACGGTCCAATAAACACACGTCTCATACTTCTTTTATGTCACGTTTATCATGAAAGTGTTTCTCGCTCTTCGTTTTGTTCAAAATCGACTGTCGTGCAATATGAAAACGTATTGGAAACATTGGGAAGGGGAATTAGTATGGGTGCTGTTACAAAATGGTATTACAAGTCCGTAATATACAACTCTGTTTAGTATAGGTCTAAGTTATACTCTAATATCTCTCACAATTACTCTTTCCAGCAAAGCAGTATGGGTTTTAAAACAGGCGTGAATGCAACTCTGCAGCAATTTTTCCCGATCTCTGGGTAATAATGATTTATACTATTTGGAGGAGGAAGGTAACTAACACATACATAGCCGGCAGAAACAATGTAGAAAACGAGGAAGGGAGAAACGGGCGTTCAGTTAGCCATATTAATGGCAAATTAGTGTATAGGCAGGGGAAACAGAAATTGTGTACGTGTGTAGGCTTATTCCTTAGTGGCACAACTGCGCAGTACATAAGTGATACGAGCGTGATGCTTGTTTCTAGGTAATGTCTGGGTGTACCCTGCAAAGTGCAGTATTGTAAGCAGAAGTTTTACTAAGCACATGGTCATGCGTTATTACTAATATTATTTTTAGTAGTAGTGGTATTAGTGTAGTAATAGTGGTAGTAATAGTAGTAGTGGCGTTAGTAATGTAGTATTTGTTGTAGTGGTGGTGGTGGTGGTGGTATTAGCAGTAGTCGTTTAATATCAAGTCATACCTCATCCCAGGAGTGCAATGGCGCATAGTATTTACAGGACCTCAGTATGAAATGAGCTTTCGTGTCACCCGTCTGGAGCTTCCAATTTTGAGGTGGCTCATAGATTTTTGGAAAAAGTGTGCAAAACTGGCTGAGTTTGTTGGCAGCAGCCTTCTCTCCGCTTAGGTCCGAGTTTAGTTCCAAGGATGGCCACATATGTTTAGTTGTAGACGTATAAGTGGGGGTAGGATTTTCTCCGACCACGAACCTTGCTTCCACCTAGAGATTCTTCCAGCATATGTCACACTTACCTATCATCAGGTGGCGGCATCAAGATATCCGTTCTCTCCTCGTATAATACAGTCGTTGTTTTCATGAAACTTAAACTTCTTCGACTGCCCTGAAGTTGGAGTTAACCAGCTTCTGCGAAATATTATTAACTGTCCATAACTAATATGTAACTCTGTTAAAATAAATGTCGTTAATTTATAGCTGGCTTTTGAAATTTTAATCAATTGACCATTTACGTTTATGACGTTTTTTTTGTGAAACTTTCTTCGTGTTTAATGTTGTCCACCTGTCTATTTTTCGGCCGGTTTAACAATGAATTATACAACGTTAATTATTAATTTCTTTTCCTGTTACAGGGTACGTTTACGTTACCTTGTATCGGTTAATCTATTGACTGCCTAAAGTTGACTGATTGAAAGTTTGATCAACTGATATCAACACAATTTCTTCTTAATTTCATATCAATGGACTCATAAAGGCTCCTGATTCCGTAACATCTTATTTGCAAGTTCGTTGGCACAAATTCCATGGCTTTGAATATTTTGTGTAGTTTGCAGAAAATTCAAGTCGCTAAAGAGTAGAGAGATTTATAATGCACAGCAGCTATTTCCACATACTACATAAAAAATCCACGTCGGGTATCTGACAAAGAAAGCAAATTCATCTACCCAGTGGTGCATTTCAGAAATATAACGTAAGGGACACGATAGGCCCTGTAGAGTTAACAAGAGCCTGGAAATACACTGTGTAGTTTCAATTGCTGATGTAACTGTAAATGAACGCTAAAATTTCTAAATGAATAAAGATATGAAAGACAGTAAATCACTGCCTATGCTTTCTGCAAATTACGTGAAAGCTCCCTATAACGTTTTCTTCTCTGTCTTCCTCCCACGGACATAAACATATAATTTCATCTGTCTTTCCATCTCACTTTTTTCTCCCTCTGTGTTCTGGCTCGGAGCATTATTATGGATAAGCCACTCAATAATATTCAGAGACATCTTTATCGTTCATGGAGCTTACCGACACCATGGCTTGGGTTGGCGCTACTCGAATATGTGTAAGTGGGGGGTGAGGGGGGGAATGTAAAATAAAAGATGTGTGAGCCCAGTCCTAGGGTTTAGACCACCCCTAACCAGAAATTATTCCACTCTGGTTCACTTTAATCCAGCTTCCCGTACCTCATATGCAACAACCCCTTCTCTTTACGTGTATTTGCAACACAAAACTAAACATACTGAACCTCTCCGTTTTGGGAAGCCGTAGAAATTGTTTATTTTTTGTTGTGTATTTTATGACTGCGTATGTAAAGGTTATATATTTTACACATTCCTCATATCTTAGTAAAATAGTTTGAAGCATGTTGTTATTAGTCATGACTGTTTTTCTTGAGTTAAAAAAGATTATTATTATTAGTATTATACTGAGTTGTTTTGTGGTATAAAGATTTGAATGACGCTGTTTGTAGTTGCGTTTGATAAATAGTTATTGTTACACGATGTTAGTCTAATGAAGCCAATGTTCTATGTGTTATAGGCTCGGCTATTATAAAAGTTATCCTTATTTGTACAGGACACCCCGTTGCCTTTCAACTTATAAATTGTGCTGGTTTCGTTATAACAGACAATTTCGAAAAATTTGTCTGTTCTGTTTCGGTCTTCAGAAGGAAGCGAATATTCTGATGGGTTCGTTAGAAAGAGCTGGTCTGGATTCCTGGCTATTATAGTGACAACTGTGTTCTTGGCCTGAAGATGGCAGAACGTAACTGAAACAAACAATGCCAGAAAAATATACGTATAATCTGAATATGTGTGTGGCTGTGCAGACAATCTGGTAAAAACGTGTTGTTACTAGTCACATGTTGATAAAAGTGCTGTGGGACTAAACATGTTAACTTCATCTGATCCGATTTTGGTGAAGAGCGTTAAGGTATATCCAGTCACGTGGTCTGCTGGACATGTAGCGATATCGTAGATGGTGTAGCTAATTCCGTCGTGAGTGTAGATTAATCTTATCTTCTGTCGTGACAGAGAGAGCAGGATCCTCTGAAACATCGGCGTACTGCTACCGGACTGCACGGCATCACACCACAACCGACAGTGAATTTTATAGGTGCTTCTATAAGAATCTCATATGTCAGTAATGCTGCTAGTCTAACTTGCCTCTACGATTGGCAACTGCTTCGTTTCTCCGAAACTAAGCGTTTGCAACGCTATCCTGACACTTGCTTCATTTTAGGCATTGAAGACTCAGTTGTTTTTATTGTGCGTGACTAACAGTGAGCATATATATACATATATATAAATAAATAAATAAATAAATATATATATATATACTGTAATCTAATTTAATGAGCGTGAGTTACAGGAACGTTGTGAAGCGGACGGTAAAAGAGTAGTCTGTTTTATTTTGGGTGGCATTGTATTTGTGTGAGAAATCTGCAGAGGTCGAATGGAAACTAAATTTAAACTATTACTTAAAAAAATACGTAAATGTCATAATCTTATATGTAAACATTTATACAGTGTTTAAAATTATACTATATATAACTTATTATCAAGATAAATGAACAGGTTACAGGAATTTGTGATAGCTGGATTAAGATCACAACCCGTTTTTAATATAGTACAGTGATACCTCGGCTAACGAGTGACCCTGCTAACGAATTTTTCGTCTAACGAAGATTATTTTCGCTGTTTTTCGGACTCAGCTAACGAATATGGATTCGGCTAACGAATGTTTTAGTGGATGCGCGCGCTAACATAAAGCAGCAATAAGTATTACACAAACGTACGTCAGCACAATCTATTTATTCTAGAGTAAGGCTACATGTTTCGACTAGGTGTTAGTCATCTTCAGGCCCCTACAATTTAGTTACCAGATACTTTGTCCACTTTGGGATCCCATAGTGTTTGCATGTGGATTACTTATATGCTAAAGTTTTGCGCTTTAGCAAATATGTAATCCACATGTAAACACTATGGGATCCCAAAGTGGACAAAGTATCTGGTAACTAAATTGTAAGGGCCTGAAAATGACTATCATCTAGTCGAAACATGTAGCCATACTATAGAATAAATAGATTGTGCTGACGTACGTTTGTGTAATACTTATTGATTTTCAAGCACAACATGATGCCTTCATTCAGAATAAAGCAGCAAACATGAACGGTCGGGCCATTCCAGGAGCGTATCTTTTCCGTCTGTATGTGTATTTCGGCTAACGAAGATTTTGGCTAACGAATGTGATTCCGGAACGAATTATCTTCGTTAGCCGTGGTATCACTGTACTTTTCATTACTACTTTGCTAAAATCTGAAGTTCTCTCCTTTCTTTTATGCTATTTTGTGCATTTCTTTAATGCTGCTCATAAACCGTCCGAAAGAAATCTTAGTTACCTTTAAAGAATGATGATGGCTAGTTTATGTACTATATATTTTTGAATACGCTTGGTCCAGCTCTGTTCAATTGCATGACACTGATCATTTCATGGTTAATTTCCTTCTTCTCATGCTTCTGTATGAGTATCGCGATGCTACTGGGTGGTCTACACTTGTGATTCACTGGCAGGAAGTTTAGGGTGGGACACTTGGTCCACTGTGATTTATAACGTATGACAGTGTACTGTCAGGGAAGATGGAGTTCAGCAGTACAGATGTATCAAATGTTGGCATATAGGTTGCAAATAGAGCTATGTCGTAAATCGGTTTTTTAATTCAGGAAGTAGGACTGAAGCGAAGATTCTGTCATATGATTCGCCATACTTTCCTTATCTAAGCTACTTCATCGTTCGACCACCCAAATCGTCGAAAAAAATCCTTCAGCGTTTTGGGGTCATGACACTTGCGTGATCTTTGTGCCTGATTGAAACAGCGCAGTTACCATGACGGAGAGCGTGAATCAGAGAGACGCTATTTCGACTAAAAAGCTTATTCATACGTTTCCACATGTGATTTCACAGTGGTAACACATTTACGTGTATTTTGGGCCGGGTAGTTCAGTCGGTATAGCGACTGACTACGGGCTGGGCGGTCCGGGATCGAATCCCGGTGGGGACGAGATTTTCCGCCCGTCCAGACCGGCCCTGGGGCCCACCCAGTCTCCTGTAAAATGGGTACCGGGTCTTTCTCGGGGGTAAAGTGCGGCCGGGGCGTGCTGCTGACCACTCACTCCCCTCTAGTGCCGCGTTCATGGAAGAGTAGAGCTACACCTCTACCCACCCTGTGGGCCACCTGGCCTGTAACGGAATCACTTTACCGTTTTTAACACATTTATTATTTTCTTCCAATAATTATTAAATTCTAACCTTGAATTTTAATATAATCACGCGTTAATAAATATAATCAGCGTGACAGTGAAGTTTGTATATCGTTTTCTTAATATCTAGGATTGCTGTTTATATTTCTCTTGTTGTCTTTTTAACTGTTTTCATTATAGTGAAATATTGCACTGAATTTGGATACAAACCACTTATACGTTATGGGATCTGGAACCTGACGCTTGTAACCTGTACATAAAGGCAGAATGATCTCCAGAATTATGTGCATTGCCCACCAAACTACACATCATCCTATCCCAAAAGATAGTCGCCATATATTTTAGACTATGGAACTTTAAAAAGACGCCTAATTGAAAATATGTGGAAATTATACGAGTATTACGGGATAAACATGAAAAATTAAATTTATGCAGTCTTTATTACGTTAATGTTAATTTCATCAGGACTGTGTACACACTGTTGACACGCATATGGCTTGGTGACCGATGCAATACTCTGATAGATATTACGATTTGTCACAGCAGACTAGCCCAGATGAAAATCAAAATACTTTAATCGAAATGTATTTGTAATATTCTGTTTGGGACAGCTGCATTTGTTTCACTGTTCGGACCACCCAGTAAACAGTAAGATGTTGCCTTTTGTAATGCTGACAATCCGTCTCTAGGCAAAACACTTTTTTCTCTCTTTCACATTTTTACTTATCCTAGAAATTGAAGTGTCCATTGGTTACAGGTGGCAGGTTAGAATATCACTTTCAGATACTGTTGTAAGCTTACTGCGAATGCCGTGGTGAAGATATGAAAGTAAATGATGAAATATAGGTCTGTGTTGAGACGGTGCGGCAAATTGCTTTGAAACAAATCCTCATTGTACGAGAGCGTGTACCATCACTATTAATTGCTTGCTTACTTCCTCACTACATGGAACAAAGTTCCTCTAGGGAAGCTAAAGGGGTCTGTGAGCTAGTCAAGAAATCCCGTTATTTTAGAGAATCTGTAAGTTCATTAACGCGTTTGCAACAGACAGCTTCCTGTTCCTAATGCGAGCAGTGTCACTCTAGGAGGAGGAAACATGCCCCAGAAATTGATATTTTGCCACTAAATTAAACGCTTTAATCAGAAAAGTGCACGAATTTTAATTTTCTATGTGGCGAAGTGTAAAATAAATTGGAAATTGCAACAAAATTGTTTGTGCAAAATTTGCCACATGATTAATTATAATACTTGAATAGTTGGAGATGACACGAAGCTTGTGAATGTGGCATGGGCTGAGAACAATAGTGAAAGGTCTTTCAAATTGGATTAGGTTTTCAGGGTACTTCTTCCCGAACTTACTGATATTGCGATTAATGTCGATATGATTTACATCACGAACTTACGGAACAAATGAGAATCTCATCGTCTCAACCCCATTGCACTACAAGACAATTAACCTTAATTTAATTTATTGCTTATCAGGCAAAATAGGTGTTTAGTATCATAAATTTTCCTTTTTGTATTAAAGAAGTCCAAGATTTTAAAAACCGTTCATAACTCTGCCTGTTTATTTGTTATGTCACCCACACGTCGGCAATATTGTTTCTCTCTTGCACTCTTATTTATTACTGTCCGGAACTGACAGCGTGCTTCAATGTAACATTAGAAACATAAGACGCAGTATTATCTTTATCTGTCCTCCAACTGTTAGCCAGCCGATTTATAGATTAAGCTTGTAACAAAGTAATGTTTTAAAAATATTATATTTCATGTTACGGAACAAAGGTGTTCATAGTGCAACGTGACGGTTAAATTTTGGACTCCAACTGTGTTAACACGTCAAACGTGAGCAATCATAAGTTAGGTAGTGGCGCATATACCATATGATTTTAACACCTGGCAGATAGACTGGTATTAGAAACCTTAGTGGGACGTATGCTTCGTAAATTTTCTTTGAAACAGCATGGGGTAAAGACATTCATCGTCTGTACTATTCCAGTCCTTCTTCACTGTTTTTTTTATCAATATTATACTTAATTTTGGCATGGAGATGCCTCTAGCATATTTTACATTTGTCCCATTTTTCCCCCATTTTTGCAAAAATGTTCGCCCATTACTGTATTTAAGCAACAGCAAAATCTAGAAGTAATGGGAAAGTAATTACCATTCTGGTTGTGATTTTGATGTTTAAAAGTAACTGGCAGAACGTTTGAGAGTAAGTGTTCTAAATATATCTCAGAATATCGTTAGAAACTCTAACATTGGATACGGGGAACTTCGAAATTATGTTTGCCAATGTCCAACTGCAATACTCGTAATTGCCGCTTATTGATTTCCACACAAGGAAGCAGCAATTGTGAAAACTTCCTATAAACCTCATCACTTACTTGTTGCAATCATTCCCAACGCTTTTAACTCTGTTTTGTTATCTTCTGATGAAACTGAAATGTAACCCGTCGGAAAATCCATAAAATAAATTAGGGAAACATGCGAGTTTAGGTATTTCAGTTAAAACTGGGTCTAAGAAATGTGGAATACGATAACATGAGAGTGCATAATCTGTTACATATATAACTGTGACGAAAGAGTCTAATTCGGAGTTTATTGACTTCGGTATATTCACATAATGAGGGAGGAACTTCGGGATAAGTCCCTGTGTGACCTTCTCCCTTTTCCTTGTTTGAAACAAAATCTGAACCCAGCATTTTGTGAGCGAGATCCATTTCTCTTCGGGAAATCGATCTCGTTCACAAAACATCAATTCAATTAGCTCAGAACAGCTTTGCCTAACCGTTCGTTTAGGTTCTTGTGTTGTCTCTAGAACACAAAATAACTAAACAATCATTTGAAAACATGACAATGTCAAAATTTTTTGAACGTCCATAAATAATAAGTGAATCGATTAAGGATTTAGCTACAAATTAAATTCTGGGTGCTCTTGTTATTCTTTCTATCATTCACTTTAGAATCTTCTGTCTTCGTATTTTTAGTTAAAAATGTAAACATGAAAATACACCCAACTGTAGTGTTATCTGTTTTGCCCAGACACGAAAACCAAATTCTTATTTTAAAGAACATATCTTACGATTTTTTTCAAAATACTCTGTTCTGAAGGATACCTGAGACATAGAGAGAGGAAAAGAAGGGCCTTGGGAAAACCGCGTAATTATAAGTTTTATAATTTGCTCTGTTTGACATATACTTTTTATGAGGTTTTCGTCACGGACATTGTGGTGGAGGGGGCTTCTAACTTGCACGGGAAGCATGAAAATTAGGCATAAAGTTTGTCCCAGACGTGCAAAAAAGGAACGATTCTTATAATTTAAGTGATACATTGATATAAAAACGGAGCTTAAAGAAGTCGATTTGGAGGGTGTCGGCTGGATTCTTCCTTTTCAGGTTATAGATCTCTGGCGGCGTTTAGTGGAGAGGCAATGCACTGTCGTGTGCGATAAAATACAGAGAACACCTTGAATGTTTTAGTTACTGCTAGATATTTGGAGTTAAATAGTACGTGCCGTGAAGAATGTCAGGGAAACCTGCTGGAAAAAAAAGTACATGAAATAAGTTTGGACATCTCAAAAGCGAGCGGTTGTCAATTGACCAGTCCTATTCGTCCACAGTTGATCACTCACATGTAGTCACAAGCGGTGTGTTTGGGTGCCGTTTAGAGATGCCAGTGTCGTTGTGTAAGGCACAATATTGTCAAATTGTCACAATTGACGGTTATTGCAGAAATATTTAAGACATCTGGTAAGACGAGAAAGGTTAGGAAACAACCATGGCTGCCGGGACACGGTGAATTCCCCACTCAATTCAAACCTCGAGAACAGAAGTGAAGCGTTGTAAATCAGACTGTAACCCCCCGTGATTCATGACTTGCTCCCCAGAGCGCTGGTTTCTACCCACTATCCATCCCCCTGGACCAGGATCTGCACTCTCCTTCAGTGTATAGAAGGAGATAGGATAATCAGCTATTATTATCTGTGCTTGTTCTAACAACGAGATGTGACTTTTAGCATCATCAAAGGGCTATTTCGTGTTCTCAGTTTGGTTTGTGTCCAAGTGTGATTTTAAATGAATAATTTATTTACCGGCTAGCTTGCTAATTAATGTTTCTAGTTTTAAATTTAATTTATATCTTTGGTTGGTGTTCTTTTAAAAATATCCTTACTGTAAGATTTTGTAGGAAGCCGTGTGGGTTATAATTTTTCAAGGAGGGAGTGGGAAGATTTTTATGAAGGCGGTTTTGATGGGATGACGAAAACGGAAATACGGGCACGAAATAACGACGACCGACCCAACACTCTCGGTCCGATAGGGATCAACGTGGTAATGAACCATGTTCAGGTTGCATAGGATCAATGTACTCTACATGCAGGAGTATTGTACAGTGACTCGGTACAGTAAAGGTAAAGTGATCCCATTACAGGCCCGGTGTGGCCCAGAGGGTGGGTAGAGGTATAGCTGTAGCACTGGAAGGGGGGTGAGTGGTCAGCAGCACGCCCCGACCGCACTTTACCCCCGGGAAAGACCCGGTACCCATTTTACGGAAGACTGGGTGGGCCCCAGGGCCGGTCTGGACGGGCGGAAAATCTCGTCCTTACCGGGATTCGATCCCGGATCGTCCAGCCCGTAGTCAGTCGCTATACCGACTGAGCTACACGAACCACAAGTGGCTCGATAAATGAGAATATTAAAAAAGGAAAAGGAAGATCAGATAACGAGCCAAGAGCGTGATAATTACTTGTGAACCATTAGTCGCACTGTAACAATTGCTGCAACAATAGGAAAGGTGCCTTTCTTTTTCCACCAAGTTTATTCGTGTGTTTCGTTTGAGTCTTACGGCAAATAGCGACTACTATCGTGAGCGGCATAAACCGGCTGTTGTTGCTGAAGACACGACTTCTGTTCTGTTCGAGGAAGGAATTGAATTTTCAGGCTGAACAGAAATTACGCGATTCTCAACCTGCGTGCCGCCTCGCGCTACGTTTCCGCGAACTTTTGCCAAATACCCGCGAGGTACTGAACAGAAAAAATATGAAACAAAAGGAAAGAAACAAATGAGAATATTGAATATCTGATCAGGGCGTGCAAGAATTAAGGAAAGTTCTAGGTATCCGATGGAGTCTTCCGAAACTACAGCAAATGTTTAAACTTAGAGATATGAGATTCACTACTTCATCTGGCATTTACCAAAGATTATTTTGTTTCTCTGGCTTTCTGTAAGGATTTAAAGAGCATTTTGCGACGCTCAAGTTGATTTCGGGGATTAATTAACCGTTTCTTATTAAATGTTCATATCGCGTTGGTAATATAAACAAAACTTATCTTTGACCGGCCACAATTCAAAAGAAATATGTTACTATACAGCTGGACAGACACGTAAAATATACCTGCATGAGAGGTGTAAGAGTAAGCGTATTACTAATATTCTAATTGTCGAAACTGTTGGGTTTACTTCGATAAAATTTATAATCGAAAGTTAATATTTACGATTTCGATAATAATTTTGTCGCGCTAATCAATGTCGCTGTTCCCGCTTCACCGCAAACAAATAAATACTGGCTTAATTTTATTGTGACCATACATATTACGATATAATTACACTAATATTTGGACTTAATATTTACAGAAATTCGACAGCTTTTCCTGTAAAGCCTTCTTTATCTGATATATTTTATAATACCTTCACCCATGCGGCCTACTTCTTTGTATCTTTGAAACAGGTAAAACTAGGAAAATATTTAATTGGCTTTAAGCTATCAACACGCAATACGTCATACTTGAATCCATATCAAAACTAATATCACTTGGAATTCGAATTCACTAATTTTGATTTGTGACTCTAGGTACTGTTACCCGTAAGGCACGTGTTTTTGCGTAAGGTAAATTGGGTGATTCCAGATAATCAGTTTGTAAGCGAATTAGTAAATATGACTTGTTGGTAATAAGAAACTGGAAGCTTCAATGTTACATTTTATTTTCTTGTCCCCTTCTTTCTTGCGTGCCATAAATTTTGCTGTGTTGAAACGTCTTATTTCAGTATAATTTACTTGGGATGCTATGATTTTTATTTCGTAGTTTGTGTTAATGTTTCGTAGCGCTGTGACTGCCGTCACGGATGTGTGCTTAGTGTAACGCCTTATGTTTCCACTTAAGGAGATAATGCAGCCGAACAAGCAACTTTGCTGTGCATCCAGTTTTACTTTGTACAGAAAATTGCCAGCACGATGAAGTAAACTGTGTATTACTTGCACTAAATTATTTGTTTTGAATAAGCAGTTTTCCTTCCTATACACGATGGAGACTGTTTATAAATCACGCAATGTAATAAGTTTATTTTTCATTACCTGAACTTGATTTTGAATTGTAGAAATTGTAGAAATATACTTTCCTAGTCACTGCTTCTTGTTAAATATTTTTAAAATATTATTTTATGGGGCTGGAGCTTAGACAGTAAGTGTCTGCTTCGAATCCTTTACTTTCTGAGTAATTGTGATATGCGGATAAAATATCAGATATACTTTCTGAAAAAAAAACAGTAAATAGTATTAATATATCATCCTTTGTAATGTGGATGAAGTGTACTTTCTGCAAGGTAAGAAGTACATTTTTGTACATTATGCACATTAATCTCATGCTTCTCAAGTTTAATAGTGTAAGGACTTGTCTTTTTTTTTTTTCCTGAATATTTCATAAAGTTTCGATGCAGTGTCGAAGAAAAGCATGGACCTATGTATATGGCAACTAATAATGTTATGGCAACTAATAATCACAAATCGGCTGAGCACGTAGAAATTGTGCTATTGTTCTTCAAATGTCGGAAGTGTCTTACCCTTTTGTTACGCTCAGTTATGGATGTCAGAAACGTCTTTCACATTTTAGACTTTTAGTTATTTATAACACAAATGCCTTTT
>Ga0123352_10014985_pt1 | contig 12350 bp, 2 predicted proteins | sample TergutLab28metaG_FD_89700 | JGI IMG/M metagenome (GOLD analysis project Ga0123352, IMG submission 89700) | Labiotermes labralis P1 segment gut microbial communities from Petit-Saut dam, French Guiana - Lab288 P1 | ecosystem: Host-associated > Arthropoda: Insects > Digestive system > Gut ... | reverse complement strand
TGCAACATGATGAAGTACTTATATAGTACCACAGGTATCCTTATATTCAAAATTGTATTTTATTATTACATGTAAATACTCGTACTATAATTACAACAATAGATGATCTTGTACAACATGTTTCAACACTTTTTTTTACGTTTTGCTGACCGTGCATCTCAGTATATTTATCTCAGTAATTAACCAACTTGATGCACAAAATTTTTGTTTTACAATAAATTTATTTCATGCCCCTACATGTTTCGAACACATGTGCTCATCATCAGGAGGAGGTCAAAATTGCATTACACAGCCACTGGTATCATCACACCTGTAGGTAAGATGATACCAGTGGCTGTGTAATGCACCTCCTGATGATGAGCACATGTGTTCGAAACATGTAGAGGCATGAAATAAATTTATTGTAAAACAAAACTTTTGTGCATCAGGTTGGTTAATTACTGAGATAAAAAATGTTTGAACACATTACCAACCTTTACCGTGTAGGCAAAACACCCAATAACAAATTATATTTCATTCTAGAATAAACCTGAAGATTAATTATACAGGTCCAAACATGTCGTAAAACATCGTCTATTGTTATAATTATTATATCTACATATAATAATAAAATATTGTTGTTCGGATAAGGAAACCTGTACCTCTATGTAAGTACCTCATTAAGGAGGGCAACACATAAAAAAGGAAGCCACAGATATTTATTTACTCTTTTACGCTACGTGAGATTAGTTAAACGTCACTAAAACTGGGTTATAATTCTTCAACTAATTCCATAGAGAAGTCTTTAGCTAAACTGATAGTAAATCTTCTAGTTAGGGAAGCAAAAGTGCCACAAACTGTTTAATCTCAAACCACTGGATCATATATTCAGCCCGATAAATACATTCGACGTCAGTGCCTTATACCTATTTAGCATGTTTATTATTATTATTCACGAATGTTTACATTTCCTACGTGATTTGTTACCTTAGGATTTCCGAGGAAGGTTTTTATAGAACTTTCTTACATTTCTTTAAGTGTTATATGTCGCTATGATTTCTCTATTCTCGACTTTATCTTTGCAATACTACGCCGAAACTCTGTAATTACTACACCATTATGTGACATCCTCACTTGTGCTTATAAATCTCACACGGCTGGTTAACCTCATCACCTTCACAAATATAATATCGCTAAATGCCTTTCTCTTTGGTAATTCGACACTACTTCTTTCAACTGTTTCTGAGTGCGAAAAAAGTAAACTAAATATAAGCCCAATTCCATTTCTCTTTGAAGATCTAGAGACGAGAAGGTTAGGAAGCCATTTGAAGGCAATAGCAAGCACTGGCGCCTTAAATATCAAATTACAGTAAGAAGGTCGCAACATCTTACAACGAACAAAAATCAGTCTTCATATCATTTGATCTTTCGTTCCAGCGGTCTTGCCAATCCGAACTGCTACATATCTTCTTTTGACATGGCAATGTTCATTCTTCCTTCTTCCTGCTCCTTCCTTTACTTTTTAGCGTGTCTACATGAGATATGAAAAGGCAACTAAGAGAAAGGGAGGGGTTGACATGTCTGGCCGTTCGTCTTCCCTGTCTTGTCTATTTACTCTCTGAGGGTGAATTGGAAAGGTTCATATAAGATTCAAGAAAAAAGAGGCAGCGGATCAATAAATAGAGAAGAAGGACATATATTTAGCCAGGAATTTGAAAGAAGCTAAACTTCTAAGAAGCAATGTCACAAGTGGATTTATTAGTATGTACAGGTGAATTCGGGAAATAAATTCTTTACAGAGAATTTTATTAAGCAGTGAATCCTACTGTTACGACCGACATATGGACAGCGGGAATTCTTCACTGACATTAATATTACGAGTAGGATAACCATAAGTAGCAGCATGATTTGTGACGTAATATACGTACATAAAACACAACTGATATATGAGATTATAAAACCTCACGATATTGGCATGAAGATTCCATCACATACCTACAGCAATAAAAGAGGCAGTAACTGCGTCTGCAGTGTCAGTACTCTGTAATCAGACTACGCAGTTTCATCTTACAAATTACGGCGAACCTTACAATGCTTCAGTTCCAAGGAAATTTCCTGCACTTAACGCAGGGAGACTTTATGAATTTTGGTCCAAAATAACCTGCTACGTTTTTCGTCAAGACAATAGACCTAGACCTGGCACAAGCCTTTAAAAATGTAGGTCTTTTTCACACAGCAATACTCACACACACTGTCTATAGATAATGCTATATTTGCTCCTCATTTCTGCAAACAAGTATGGCAGTCACGGCTGTCTAGACAATGCACAAGTATTGACACAGTTCTCGGCTGTGATTCAAAACATTTTCTCTGAGAGTATTTTTAAGTTTTAACCCTTTAAACATCGAATTATATCCAATCTGCCATCTTCTGCATTTTTAGAAACTCACCATATTCTCCACATTAGCAGGATAAGGGTTAAGTCAGTTTTAACGAATCTGTATTTTGCTAGGTTTATTATAGTTTTTGTGACAAATGACAACACAACACTGTTGGGATGAGGCCATGAGGGGAGAAAAGCAAAGGACTCGGAGGAAACCTGTCGCAGTGGCACTTTCTCCCGCAATAATCATAAAGGGATTTGCCAGAGACTGAACCCGAACTTCTGCTTTGAACAGCTGGCTACTAACAGTCGGAGACTTCGTACGGCCTTCTTGTTGCACACACAAACATGACTTAATTTCTTCGTTTCATTGTTAGTGACAATCGTGTTCACATTTTCCATTCTATGCAATACAATTCAATTACTGTAGCTTTTAGGCGAGACATTCCCATTGTGTATTATTTAATGAATTTATAGAGAAGTATAATTTAGTCTAACACAACTTTATTATATAAACAATTTAAAAGACCATAGCTACACTTTTCGGACTATTAGCAGCCATTTTCAGGCTCTGACTTAAAATTTTAAATCAAAATTTTGTTCTCTTACATTATTTATATAATAAAGTTGTGTTAGGCTAAATTACACTTTTCTATCAATCAATTATTATAATTTAAGTAAAAAAAAGCACAAAATTAATTAGAGTTACAGTAACATAATGTAAACCACTAACTCCTACATGTTTTGGACCTTATTGGTCTAACATAAAGAAATAAAAATAAATTTTAGAAAAAGGTTGCTTAATATATTGGATTAACATGAAGCAACCTTTTCATATAATTTATTCAATTATACAATTTATTTTACTCCCTTATGCTGTGCCAATATGTGTAAGGCCGGAAACATGTAGGAGTTAGTGACTTTTACCGTATTTTTATTTTAACTCTGACATAATTGTGTGCATTTGTTTGCTTAAATTGTAGCAACTGGCAATGAATTTAGATATATCTAGGAAGGATCTGTCGAAATTACAAAGGTCCTGCCCAGAAACGGAGTTTAAGTTTCCTTAAGAGTTATATCCTTTATTTTTAAGGGTACTTGGACCTTTCAACGCTGAGGTAAAAGTAAAAGTAGGCTGTACATGAAGTCTGACAAATATTATAGACTTACGTCACCTGCCAAACAGAGCAGAGCATAAAGAAATAAATAAATTCATTGCTTTGGTTTTTAATATTCAGAAACGTCCGGCGAGAGGACAGAGGACGTTTGAGCTTCGTGAAAGGAACGGGACAGAGTTTAATCTGCGGTGGTGTTGATGATGGAGAATTATTTGTAATAACTTTTCCGGCAAAGAATCCGAATTTTGGGAAACATGTAACAACCAGTCTCGTTATTGACCCACAACATAAGCAAATTCAGTTCACCAGACATTCCTGTAAATATTTCCCTCAGACACAATTTAATATTAGACCCTTCATTATATCACTCAATTAAGCTCCGTAGTTACCGCTTTTCAAGAGAATTCTCCACAGAAATTCTGTAAGCATTCCTTCACAACATCTAAAATATGCAATACATTTAGAGCAAAGTACTGAAGCGGGTACAGATAGCATCACGCACGGAATTCTTGTGGTTCATCAATTCGTCATTACAGATAAAACACGAGATCAAAAGAAACACCTATTAATCTGCGCCATCTTGCAGTTTTAATGGGTTCTCCAGTCCAGAATATCTCCCATATGAAGGCGATATACTTGATCGGCTGTAGTAATGGCGTAGGCTGACAGAACGGCCACAATAGAACGCAAGTACGGAATCACGTAACAATAAGTCAATAGCCCTGATATTTGCAAGGAAACTGTTAATGGTTAAAATTGTCACGTAATAAACAAGTAAACCACAGACTTCGTCTGTTGTGTATAGTGACAAAACGTATACACAGAATATGTTCGCTATTTAAAAAAAAATATTTAGGATAAACCGAAATGTGTCGAGATAAATACTTGCGTCTAAGGAGTACAAACGAGCAAATACGCGAAACGATATAATAAAGTCTACCTTCAACCTAATGAATGACAGATAATGGAGAAAGAAGACTTTAGGAAAGAGGTTCTGAGGAGAAAATCTGTACCTAAGTGGAGGGGATAATAAGTGACATAATGAGACGCTTCATTATTTCTACAACCCATTTAATAACATTACTAACCAAACAAAAAAGACCGAGATAATCAGCACTGGAAAGATGATAAATTTCTGTACACTTTTGACAGAAAAATGCGATGGTAAGCGACCACGTGAGACAGTTTGGCCAAACTGGAAGAATTATATTTACCTCATCTTAAATATACACAGTGTGAGTGTGTGTGGAGTGATGCCTACCAGCAAAGAGTAGGATTCAGTGGCCGGATCTTGTACAGACGCCAAACATTACGCTTCCGTAAATGGCAAGGGAATTTATTGAGTAGATAAGCAATTATCAGCTTCTCCAAAATTATGTTACATGATATTATATGGTTACTGTGTGAGTTTACCCGTCCTGTATTACAGGCATGTGTACAAAGCATATGAAAGAAATTAGGCTTGTTTCAGAGGATGTTAAACTAGGCTATACAGCATAGAACCATGCAGTAAGGCAAGCATATATGGCGGCTTAGTTCGTAAAGAGATCAGCGGTTTGTGTGTAGCAATTCTGCAAACCACACACAGCGTACATAAAATTGGGGTATTCCTTTCGATACAGAACCCCTTGGTACATTTTTGTACTGGATGCACACTGCTTTCGATTCTGACACGTCTCCAACCCCAGTCACGTTTATAATGAAAAAAGTGTGAAGATAAGAGAAGAGAGAGAGAGAAAAGTGTTTTATTTAATGACACTATCAATTACTTAGAATATAATGCGTCGGTGATAGACGAATGTAGTATGAGTATCGCGTCGGTGGAAAGTTTTGGACAGCAGAAGACAGCAGTACTGTACTTGGAGAGAAATCTGCCCCAGCGCCACTCTGTCCACGACGTTCTGCACGTAAAGTGGCTAGGATAGCGGCCGTACCCTCTTGGTGAGGCATCAGGAACGGTACACTATTAACCCAAATCATTTTCAAGACAATGAGACTCTGTGACGTGACGCCGTTTAGTTTGGTAGAACAATGAAAAGCCCAGTGCAGAAAATTGAAATCCCGCTTAGGGAAATAGCGGACTTGTCGAATGAATTAGGGGGGAAAGGGTCTAAGTACAAAATTTTGTATTTATGGAGTAAAATGCATTTTTTACTTCTTTGGTAGTACATGTATGGGATTGATTTCAAACCAGTTCCTTTATCACCTACTTTAGGCAAATCAGGGAAAACTCAACGCTCGTGAAAGCAGTCAACTATAGTGTTTGCTAGGATATGAATAAAACCCAATTTGGGGTAAATTTATCGCTTACGAAGAATTAAAACTCCGTTGTAGAGACATGAAGAAAACCGGGCACGGATAACCGCTGTCACGCTTTGGAAAACCCTGAGATTAGTTTAGCGCTGTTGCTAGGAAATTAAAAAAATAAATAAAAACTGTTCTTTTAAGATTTTACAGTGAATAAAGACACTCAGGATTCGCGCACAAACAAAAACATGTTTGGAGAGGCAATATTCTCTGTGTTTGTACACGTGGCGAATAAACAGACTAGAGTGGGTTAGTTTTATTTCAATCAGTGCAGCGTAGAATCGATGGGACAACGACGAAATGACCAGTATTTCGTGTCCCACAGATATTTGGTAACAAACCTTAAGCTATCCTAACTTATACACCTTAGCAGGTGGATCGAACCAGGAGATGAAAAGAAGTGTCACAAATATATTTGCTTGTGAAATTATTGTCCTTTTGGTGCGCCTGCGCACCGGACGGCCACCTACAGAGTGTGACGATACCAGATGCTGTATAACAAAATTTGACCTCCTGATGATGAAAACAATAGTGCTCGAAACATGTACAGGAATACAATAAACTTATTATAAAACAAAAATTTGTGAATTAAGGTGGTCAATTGCTAAGATTACAGTAACAGTTGGTTCTTCCAAAACGTCTACGGCAGAATAAACTTGACGTCATTTCCCATAAGGTAGCAACGTTTATATTCTCGGCTGTCATTTCCACCAGCAGTACATGTTGCGTTGAATCTAACATTCGTTCGGAATTCTAAAATCCACAGTTTTAACTAAGAATGTGGTAAAAACTTTCTAAGATTTGGGCTTCTTAAGTGATACGTGTTAACATGACGTTCTGGGACTTGATCCCTTTACAGTTCGACATATGGTGAAAAGACTTCTAAACGAACGTGCTATCCCCATCTTCGCGGTCTTCTCTTCTTGTGATATGTGTTTTGTTCTCAATTCCGGACATTAGAACTTGAACCACGTTTCAGAGAATGGATTACCTCTCATCGTCTACCTGGAAACACTGTATGGAGAAAAGTGCACAACTAATTTACCTGTCTTTACTTGACATGCATGTGGCAGAGGTGTACGCGTTTTCCATGCAACCAGAGTATAATTTCTATATCAGGCGGCCAGGGGCGACAGAAGAAAGACTGCGTGCGCATGTCGCGGGATGTGGCGTGTTTTTATAACCACATCGAGGGTGAACAAGATTGCTATCAACAGACAAATGTGTTCTGGCCTACTCCTCCAACAGTGACAAACGGGGACAAAACTACAAACACTCGTGCAAACAAAACATATATATATATAGTTATCCAGTGACAACTTCGTGCAAATTTTAAGACACGTGCAGAATACGTAACTGCCCCTTCATAAGCGCCTCCATAGTAATATGGTCATCACAGTCGTCCAAATTCAACTCAGTTCTTGTTTATTAACGTACTGAGTCAACAGCCGAATGGACCGTAACGAAAAGAGCACAACATATGAACACAAGTAACAAACACATTAAACAGGATAGGCCTACATATGAAACACACACACACACACACACACACAAAAGAGAACACTTAAATAATTCAACTGCACAACTTTTGATGTTAAACTGAAAATAATATAAATTCCGCTTACGTTTGTTATTATTAGAGTTATTATATTACTGTCACTATTGTAGAGGGTGTTTATAATTATGTGCCAGAAACAAACCATTTTTCTTGTGTATACGAAGTCAGAGCTATTTTGTGGTTACACTAAATGGCACATGTAATGCTACTTCCCTTTTGCACTTTCATATTAGTGCGTTCCAACGTACGTGCGCAGTGCCCGGTATGCCTCTTTTCTGCAGCTCCGTGACGTCATTCTTTCGAGGTACGTTATTCAGATATTTTCTGAATGATTTTGAGATGATTCCAGTTGCCCATATTATTATGGGTACCATTTTTATTTTACTTTATATATATGTTCCATTTCTTTTGTAAAGTCCTCTTAAAATATATCGGTTTATTATTATTATTATTATTATTATACCGAAGAGGTTAATAAAGAGGCAACCGCCAGACTTACAACCTGAAACCAGGTGGCACTAACACTGCAACCTATGGCTTCTGGTGTCATTTTGAAGGTATTGCTGTTCCGGTACTTCTTAACTTTCGACACTGTATAGAGGTGTGTTAGCGTCACTTCCTGACCGCTTTACACTCGAGGAAAATGCAAACATTTTCCATTGTGGGGAGGCTAATTGGATCTATGTTCGGTACGAACGCGGTGGAGATGGGAACTCCAGCTCCTACCACGGATCGAAACCGATTCGACGATCCTGCCGTCCGTAGCCCAGTGACTGAATTACCAGTAAGCGAGCTATTTCGACTCTGCTTAACAAAGTGCGTGGTGACACAGATAAAGAGGCTTAATGTTGCTACCTTAGACACGGAAAAACCAATCAAAGGCCACTTTAGGCACTGCGGCGCACCGTAAGCCCCTCGGGATACACAGGGCTTCTCACACAGCCCCTTCCTTCTCGTCTGATTCCACGCAATAACACTGACTTCGAGTGTCAACAGAAAAGGTGCATTTACTGCAACCTCGACCATACAGAAACCTTCACGTGTTCTTCCCTACTTCGTGTTTCTCAACCATTATGAGCATCGTGTTTTGTTAATTTTAGGGCGTCGTCTGTCAGAATATACAGCGTCGAGTGTAATGATCATTACAACTGAGGTTTATTTTGGTTGGGAGGGGTATTGGGAAGGAAGCGGTCGTTATGTACTCTAGGTAATATCAAATTTTCCTTGACAGACTAGGAAGAACCACAGGAGAATCGAGAAACCGACAGATATTCGAAAGAGGCATTCCCGAACAGAAGGTCAGAGTTCTACTGCTAGACCAACCTGTACTACGGAACCAGACGCTTTCAACCTACTCAGCCGTTTTTTGACAGATACCGGTGTCAATCTAAATTTATATTCAACCATGTAACCGACATACGTGTAAACAAAAACAGTCACTATAGAGTATTTAATCCAACAATTGCACAATGAAAAACAGACAATCAGTTGTCACTTTATGATGTGCCTCCTACACGTTTCGGTCACCATGTGGCCACCTTCAGGGAGATCTCCAACACAAAATCCAATAATGCCAGGTTCTGTTACAGATGTGAATATGTGAGTTCATCGTGGTGGACGACATCCACCGCAGTATAAGCACCTAGTGACAACACAGGGATAATTCTTCCAGAGTGAATAGCACATATTCAAACAGATGTTTGTCTGCAACGATAGATATTCACATTAATTATAAACTATTTATAAGAAAAGTATTTATGATTAGCCTATATTTTAAATGTTTTTAGCTATTTTAATTTAAAGCATTGTGTTTTTGACTCCACCGATATATATATATATATATATTTAACAGATTCTGCCATTATATTATTCCTCTGTTATGGACCTCCCTGAGGATGATCATCTAAACGCCGAAGCGTGTAGGAAGCACATCGTAAAGTGACAGAAGTTTGTTTGTTTGTGATTGTGTAATTGTTGGACTAAATGCAGAATAATCACTCTACTGCACGGAATACGGAAAGCTTAAAAACTAGCAACTTTCTATCGTTGGAGACATGATATCAAAATTAAGAATTCGATTTTTGTGTGGCCGTGCATCATTTATACAATAATATAAACAGCCAACTAGATGCAACAATAATAATTTTATTAATAACTTCAATCAGCTCAACATGTTTCGGGCGATAATTTCGCCCATCCTCAGGAGCACTAGACTCTGTTTACAGCTTGTCTAGTGCTCCTGAGGATGGGCGAAATTATCGCCCGAAACATGTTGAGCTGATTGAAATTATTAATAAAATTATTATTGTTGCATCTAGTTGGCTATTTGTATTATTGTATCAATGATACACGGTCTTATAGTAAGTTACACCTTGCAGTCTGATAGATAAGTAGGCGAATGACGTTCCGGAATAGCCATCTTTATCCAAAACCAAAGTATAAAACTGAAAAAGTGACACCGTTTGGTGTTTTGGTTTGGTACCAATGAGCTTAAGATACATGTTACTTGTATTTACAATGGATAAGTACAAAGACAAATCCAGCCGGTACCTATGAAATGCTGTTACCTCTTGATGGAACATATTAGCATCGTATCCAAGGAGATTGTATACTAAAGCTTTCCGTGGCAAATTTGATATTATAAAGTACTGAGTGTTCTTTGGTCAAGTATCGGATTTATGATCCAACTATGATCGAAAGGGATTATTTGCTGTCACATGTTTGGTGCAGTGAAATAAAAAACAAAAACTCATTAAAAGACCACAATTTTAACTTTATTTTAGTATTGTTTAATATCGACTATTTATTTATTAATCATCTAATTTTGTACCGTAACCTTGACCAAGTAAAATTGATGAAGATGTGTCCCGGCATCAAAAGCTCCCTTTCATCAATAGTCTCCCTGCGGACGGCTATTATTCTTAGATGAAACATGTCGGGGAAGTAATAATATACACGTGCAAGTAACTTTGAAATAAATATATTCTTACATTTTTCAGCGGCAGGTTGTTCGAAAGGCAGTTGTGTCCTTCGTGTTTGGAGAGACGTTGGAACAACAAACGCGCAATGCAAATGTGCTCCAAGTCACCACCCACATTACCATGAAAGAAGTAACGACAGCGACTTCTAAGTGTGATTGCACATGCTCAGTAGCACCTTCATGTGCCAGGAGCCAGCAAAGTTATTACGTTTACAGCAGGAGTTGGCCAACAAGAATTAAACGTAAGGTCCAGACATTTTAGAATCTGGCCTTGGCTGTGAGACATTACTGAGGCAAATCACCGCCATTCATAACAAAGATCCAAAATTAATGTTCACAATTTTAAATATTAATGTAGTGTAAGAGGGTGGATAGCCATCCTTCAAGCCGCCACGAAGCCTCGAACCCAAGCTGCGAGACAAGCACTAGTGAGAAAGATCTGTTCCTTCAAACTGGCTTATTTCCCCGCGTATTTAGCAATCAATAATCCACCAAAAACTGTTGAAGCAAATAATCAGTATACAATAATGTCGACGTTTACTCTCCTACTCGTTCCGGTTAAATAAAAACCGTCATCAGGGATCTCGAGATGACAATACTGAATTATTGCCTGCCTACAGCCTACATGGCATAACGCGACAAATTCATTCCCTTTTCTTATTCTATCGCAAAATAATTATTTTGCGGAATCACGTTCCGTTGTTTGCCCAAAGGGGCACAAAATTTTCTTAACCTTATTGAAATACGTTGTGAGAGTAATCAAGACTGTTACAGTTATTACAGTACTAAAAGCTTAAAATACTGAACAAAGCTGTTATTAGTGCTGTTATTGTATATTGTATTTCCTCGTTAAGTCTGCTGTACTGTTACCTACAAATGTTATGCCTAGCCATAGACACAAGTTTCACAGTCGATAACACAGTTCATTATACTTGTCTTCCCTGTTGACATGTAATGTGCTGGGCTATCACGGTGTGGAAACTGCTGGATATATTACGTGTTATCCTCGTGTGATAGTTCCAAAGCTCATCAAGCGTAATGAAGAGTTTATGAAGCACAGCTTCTCTGCTCGTGAAACAGACGCGCCAGTCACTGTGTCAGTAACTAGTGACTGTTTGCAAGGGTCCAAGAAAATAACAATTTGCTTACACAGATTACACAGAAAGGCAAAGTGGCAAGTGATATAACTACGATTCAGTCACAGATATATTTCCTCAAATCACTCTCACACAGAATGTATGGTAGGATTAGACATGGCTGACTTAAGGAATTGGATATGTAACTGAAAATAAAAAGGGTCTTGTGTCATTTAAAACTGCAAGTTTCACTTATTTGATCTTTGCTCTCTCCTAGATTATTTTAAATGTATCATTTTGCCGAAGAAGGCAGAGAAACGTTTCAAAGTAAGAATACCATCGCGAAGAGACTATTTTGTTCTGTGCTGTGGAACAGTTGCGCCAGAAGTCCAAATCCTCACGTTACTTCGCCCTGCGGGCGCCGCGTGATAATTTGTTTGAAATTAGATTTTTCTGATTGGCCAGGTAGGAACGTTACGTATTCCATTCCATGGCCGACACAACCAGTCTGATTTTCCTAGAAGTTTTCCGACTGAACGCCTAACAGGCCTAGCGAGGGTAGACTTAAGCAAGTGCAGCTGTCTTATTCTGTGTTTATATTCATCTTTATTTATTTACATTCAATACATCCCTACGATCGTTAAAACAAACCAACAGGATCAAATTCTTTATTTTTCCAACTAATGCACACAAATTATATCAAATAATTATTAAAACATTTAAAATTATAAACGTTGCTCCAACATGTTTCGGCTTACATAAACCATCATCAGGGAGCTACAACCTGTGCTGAGATAAAATAAAATAAATGTTTCAGTGTCATGGCCGACTACGGCCATGACACTGAAACATCTAATTTATTTTATCTCAGCACAGGTTGTAGCTCCCTGGTGATGGTTTATGTAAGCCGAAACATGTTGGAGCAACGTTTATAATTTTAAATGTTTTA
>Ga0123352_10014983_pt1 | contig 12351 bp, 8 predicted proteins | sample TergutLab28metaG_FD_89700 | JGI IMG/M metagenome (GOLD analysis project Ga0123352, IMG submission 89700) | Labiotermes labralis P1 segment gut microbial communities from Petit-Saut dam, French Guiana - Lab288 P1 | ecosystem: Host-associated > Arthropoda: Insects > Digestive system > Gut ... | reverse complement strand
TTATATTGAATTGCAGACATGCTGCCATCATACCATTCACATCATAAACATATATCACAAGAATAACTTTAGTCAAACTACGCAGCTCCCTGATGATGGTTGGAAGAAACAACCGAAACATGTCGGAGAGTTATGTATGACTTGGTTAAGTGAGGTGTTGGTAATTTAATAAATGCAAATTTATACAATATGCACGGAGAAAGATTAAAAAAAAAGTATAGTACATTAGCTAACTGGGGACCGCGGTAACACAGTGGTTAAGGTGCTGTGCTACAAATCGGAAGGTCGCTGGTTCGATTCCAGATGGTGTCATTGGAGCTTATCATTGACATAATCCTTCCTATCGCACTCTGGCCCTGGGGTCGACTCAGCCTCTAACAGAAATGAGTACCAGGAGCATTTCTTGGGGGTAAAGGTGGCCGGTGCGTAGGGCTGACAACCGTACCACCATCCTGTGCCGTTGTTATGTAATCTGGGAACCTTAACTTTCTGGGACCCTCTGGCCCACTCCAGGGCTGTGACGGGACTGATTTACCTTTTACCTTTACTTTAGCTAACTAAATAACCAAATCCATAGCTCCGCGTCCTTGTTCATAAGCTAACTGTCCTTCAGCTAGTCAAGGAATTTTCAGCACCGAATAAAGCCCTAAGGTTCATCACTGTGCTCACAACAGTTTCCCACTGATGCCTATTCTGGCTTCATTAAACGAGCACAAAACCTCCTCTCCTATTTCTTCAAAATATGTTTTTAATTTTTCCTTCCCATCTACGCCTAGACCTTCCACCTGGTCCCTCCCTTCAGGTCTCCCGATCGTATCACTGTATATATTTCGTTAATATATCTCATCCGTGCTACATGCCCTTCCCATCTCATCGGCCTCTATTTAATATCCTAAAAATTTACAATAATTCTAGAGGACAGTAACAGGAATAGTTTCTGTATCATGAAGATAAATATGACGAATTCGATTGGATTTCACTTAATACCGTTACAACTACGAGTACCTTAAAGTTCACACACCATATAAACTTCGTTACGGTTACGTCGATAAGGGCGAAAAATACTAAAATACCATGAACTCTAATAAAGGTACGATGCCCAATTTGTGTTTTTAATATTGTGGCGTGTAATTTAGTCACCTTTAATCTCCCTCCCCACCTCTGCTCAGAAAGTGTACGTTCATCTGTGGAAAACCCAGTGTTGTTGTTCTTTGGAATCCTGACCCTTTCAGAAAGCAATAACGCTACTTTTATTGGCTGTTTCCGCGGTAACTTCCACGGTGAACCACAAACCATTCCTAAAGATAACAATAAATATTTAGTTTTTCAGACATCGTTAATGAAAAATTCAAAATCGTTTTCAACAACGAAACGCTAAGGATCCTGGGAATACAAGGTGAATTGACTGAGCAGATCCTGATGAAAATCGAAACACTAATTTGTGCACATCGATACAAACACAAATGGCGTCAGAAAATGACAACCATTGAAATATATCGCATACACAAACAACTACTCCGTATTTCGTGATTCGAAGTACAGTTTTGTAAACACTGCAACATAAACAATATATAATATGTTACTCCCGAATGAACATAAAAACTCACCTGAAAATGACAGGAAAAGCGTGAAGGCATTTTGTGTGTGTGTGTGTGGGGGGGGGGGGTTAGTATATTCTACACCTCGTGGATGTTGACCAAAAATCATCATGAACGTCATCGTCGTCATCATCATCATCATCGTCGTCGTCGTCACCGTCATCTTCATTATCATCATCATTATCATCATCATCATCATGTTCAAGAAGCGCGGACGACACAATGCGGTAAAGAAACCTACTTTTTCTGCCTACTTCAAAATGCCATATCCAGCGTCTCCTGAACCTTTGTTCTACAGGTTAATAACTCGATGACACCTTTCGCCACTCGTCTACCTACTTCCATTGGTCTAGGAGCCACTTTAAAATTCTAGGCGCCATAAGAGTGATAAGAAGCAACTTCCATACTGAGTACCTACACATATTAGGGGCCACCGTACAAAATTCAGTCGTGCTGGCGAGCCAATTAACCCACTGTTATTAGGCGCGTTCGCAAAGCTGCGAAAAACGACTATTCCCTTCGTCATGTCTGTCTCTTGGTCCGTCCGTCTCACTGTCCGCGTGGTATAACTTGGCTCCCACTGGACGGATTTGTTAAAATCTGACGAGAATAAAAGGTACTTTACGTGAAGACTTATGTACATTTATGATAGTATCTCGCTGAATTCTTCTTAGTGTGAGAAATGTTTCAGACAAAAATTGTAAAGGAAATCAAAACACATACTTCGTGATGATTTTTTTTTCGAAAATCGTGCCGTTTATGAGATAATGTGAAAAAATATGGTACAGCCAGACAGGCCACAGATGACATAATACGGCGCATGCCCGTTGAGGGCTGGATAACAAACGCAATAAACACACATTCAGAATATGTGATAGTTATTGCTTTTCCAAGGCTACAATGGTTATGCGATCGCGCTTCAGTATCACATTTTACGTACACTGCCTGTGTTGTTCTGTTTTACGATACGTGAACTGTTATATATCCACCTGGCGGAAAATAAAACTTTTAACTTTCAAAAACACGTATTTCAACTTGCACAACTATTTAAAATTTATCTCACTTTAAGGCGCTCGTCTACAACACATGGGCCTACCACTTCCCGAGAAGTCAACAGCACATTCCAGGTATATTTGCTATCATTCTGTTCATATTCTTGAATCTTCAAACGTAAAATCTCAGGTTAAAATGTACAAAACTATGACTTCTACTTCTAGCTTTAAGGGAATAAAATTTGAGTCAGTCTACTGTGCCCGTAGTCTACAATCTTTTATTGAGATTACAAGCTGAAGATTTTTCACAGAAAGTTGCAGAGTAGAACATACGGGCCAAAACAGAGACACCATGAGGATGGAGAAAATTGTGTAATGCAAAACTCTACAATGTCAGCACACATTCTTACGGTTTAATCAGGCGATATGGTGGGTACCGAAAGCAGCAAGCGTACCACAAATGAGAAATGTATACCGATAAATGTTTCAGTCAGAAAACTTGTCTGCCTACGAATACCCAGGCATTATGTTACCCCAGGAAGTTCGCAACCGCCCATTACAGTACATACACTCTGTCATAACCGAGAGGACCACACTATAAACAGCACTGTAACTTCGAATTTTATAAAAGGCACGAACATTTCTGACTAGGTAAGAACACCTCACCTTTCTGAAAATCCTACAACCGTGAAGCTAGTAAAGGTCCTTTAAGAACCTAAATTCATTTGTGGTACAAAATAGCAGTTACGTAACAAATCGTGCACGTTAAGTCCAATTCTTGAAAACTGACACTAACAAGTGAAACACTTTGCATGTTTAGCAGATAAATTTTACATCATGTACAGACCCTGCTCATATGACCATAGAAGCAGAGGATACACTAATGGAAGCTGTAGTGAGCGTCAAGCCAAGTGGAAGTTTTCCAAATGGCAGTGAACTAGACACAGCTCGGTGGACATGTGCACTCGGGGTGCAAAGCACTTGGTTCAAAGAACAAGTATGGGAATGCAGTTTCAACATGCATCCGTCAGTGGTCTTTTTGTTTATCCCGCGCATGTAACGAATGGGCATCAGCAGACCCATCGTAGGCACGAACATTCCACCGCACAGCGACAAATTATAAAAGAACATTATAGACTAACAAACATCTGTCCGGGGGGGGATGGGGCAGCATTCGTAATTCGTACGTGGGAGTTCCCGCCTTCAAGTCTCAGCTCGGAGATTAGCTATCTTGTCTGATGTTCGTGGTTTTTTTTTATTTACTTCAGATAATGCCAAGACAGTGTAGAAAAATAGGCCACGACTGCTATCTTTAATGTGCTAACAAGTTCACCATTCACAAACCTGGGGGGGGGGGAGGTTGGAATCTCTCCCATGCATGTTATATACCTTGACTATTGTATGTTCCTTGTACCAAATACACGGCGCAATTTATTTTGAAATGAAATCCATGCACTCATCAGTGAAATATGACCAAAATTTTTTTTTCGTAAATACGATAAAATTCCGTTTAAAAAAAACTGCATGCAACGTTTCGAGTAATTATATTGGAATGATGCGGGACAAAAAATCGCCCCACCTCTAAACTTTTTGGTGTAGTTTAAATTTCATTATTTTTGGGTTATGGCGGCGTATGTTACTGCAGCGGTGTGATTTACCAACATTTCGGAGCTATGTTTTGCGTGACACAACCCGCTGTGATACGCACACTAGTAAATGAGATCTAAAGACAGAAAATAACTTCGTTGGATGGTATCTTGCTGTATAATTTATTGCACCATGTTTCGATTTCTTTAAGAAGCCAACAACGGAGGTGAAAGGTGGCGAACCAGTTACGAGGATTATACTAACCTGTTGTTGTATTACACTATAATAATAATAATAATAATAATAATAATAATAATAATCACCAACTATAATACAACAAATACAAAGGGAAAATAACTATACCTGAAGATTCAACTTCTGCGACATTATATTCCAGTAAGATACGAAATTGTTCGCCTCAAAGCCCATTCAGCACGGAAGATACTTTCACACGAAATTACGGTATAATGGTCGTAATACATTTTAATACATTTTATCTAATGGTTGTATTTATTTTCGGCTCCCACAACACCCATAATACTCTCAAGGTTCAGGACTCAATTGCACAAAAAATTATTTTTTTTTAATGTGGTGTACGTGATAATATTTCTTCTTCGCGTATTTTACATTACCTGATTAAGAATTTTTAAAAAAGCCGAAACATGTTGCATTAAATAATACAGCAAGAAACCATAAAACGAAATTGTAATCGCCTATCTTCACTTTTTAGTTTAAAATTTCAGAGGTCCATACTGTTCTAGATACATCAGTTTTGGTGTCGTCCAAATCCATACCAAATTTCATCTCAAAATCTGTACTAGTTGCAGCTGAGCTGCCAGTTATTGATTACGACCACTTGACATCGCAGCGACATAAAAGGTCTGTTCGTTGTGGAGAAGGTACAGAAACCTGGCCAAATGGAAATCAACCTCCGGTCGTTAAGTCCGCAGCTAGCCTTCGTATTGACCACACCAAACCAACCCATCCACTATAAAAGGATATAAATTATATCCTCAGTATGTGATACGTCACTAAATTAGCTACAAATGAATTTTTTTTAGAGTATTGTGCAGTAAAGACCTGTTAAATACAATCTGGAGATAAATTATTTATAAGCGTACTGAATTGTAAATACTATCAGAATCCTCAACTATTTACCGTCATACGATCGATCTCATGAATACCTACAAAACGCTTTTCCCCAGTGAGATTTGGGTTTTTGCATTACATGAGAAGCTAAATCTCCAGAACAGTAAAATCGGAATTGGCAATCTCAAGAAGCGGGTACTAGGAAGCGCAACCGTCCACGAAGAAGAGGTAACACTCAGTCTAAACACGGTTGCGTCCTAATTTAACAGTAACGTGAAATGTCTGTGATATAAAGCAACGCTACACTAACGTGTCTAACATCACTTGTTTTTAAACTTCATGCTGGTTTATGTTCCAGCTACTACTAACAGACCAGTCACTTGATATATCAGGACATCAAGAACTAACACGTTGTTAAACACGCATAGACACACACATAAACACAGATTAACACAGACAAACACGTTTAAATTGGATCCCGGACTGAACCAGAAGAGGGTTTTTTTTTGTTTTGAAAATACGATTATCATAAATACAGAGTGAAAATGAATAACTTTTAATAAATGGAATCCGTCTAAAGTGAACTAGGAAAGGAAGAAGAAAAATTATTAGGAATATATATCTGTTCGAGACTGCTACACTTCAGGCTTTCAAGGTGGTAAAAATCCAGACTGCAATACAGTGAGTATCGTGTAACCGTGTGGACTGTTACCGTGTTAATACTTTGCGGTCTAAATTATTCTTGTGGATTTCAACAGTCTGGTCCAATAGAATATATATAAATGCACAGTCTAACACAACTTTTGATTAAGTAATTACAATTAAAATGTAATTAAATCAGTAATTAAATTAAATGATTTAATTATATTTTAATTGTAATTACTTAAGAAAAAGATGTGTTAGACGGTGCAATTATATATATTCTATTGATTATTGAACACAACGGGGATGTCTCACCTCAAAAAAAAGTTGGTCCAAATTAATCTGACAGTCTCTAATCTTCAAGGTTTAAAATCAGCCATTAGATAAGAGTAGCTTAGGGAAACTCAACATGAGATGCTGTAAAATAACCCGTCGATGTAAGCTCGATGTCGAGCATGACACTGCCACTTTCATAACCAGGACAGAAGTAACCTGTTCGCACGATATTGTTTCGTATACAGCTTCTTGAAATTTCATGAGGCACAAAAATTCTGATCACAGACGGAAAACATTAAGCCAGAGCGCCAACAACCGGCGGGAGAAAACCAAGTATAAATGCATACTGAACAGTAATGCGAATTTCTGGTTTGTGACAGTGGTTCTTAAATTCGTGATGCTGTGTGGTTCACCAACGATCCGCAGGAACCTGCAGCTCCGATGTTCCGGTTTACTTCTACCATGATGGAAGTAGCAGATTCTTCCAAAACACTTTCAGTCACGTATCTAATTAAACGGTGTCTTAACCCGTAATTCCATTCTCTTAGTTTCCATCCTAGTGAAAACGTCAATTTTCAACTTCTGTATTGTGTTTCACATTATAGATGGATGACGTGGAGTATGCAGCAAGTCTGCATAAAGAACGAACTCCTAGCAGATGAAGAAGCGTAAGCTGTCAAAAAAACTGGCGACACGCGTTCTGGAAATAACATGCCTAAAGAAGTCCAAAGTAAAGACAGTATTATAAAGTAAGAAAGTTTCAACTTTGGCAAAAATCGCGTTTATTAGCTTCGGGCAGGGGCGATAAATGTAGCTCTTCTCCAAAACGTCCAGATGGCGGCTCTGGGCCCCATACGGTCTCCTACGTTCAATTGGTGCCGAGAGCTCTTTCCGCGTGGGTACAGCGGGTTGGCGTGAGGCTCAGCACTCACCTCCATCTACCGCAGAAGTCAGGAATAAGTGGAGCAATATCACTTCTCCTCATACATGACTTAATGGCGTATATAGTGACATTACCATTATTCGCTTCGTCAAGTATGCTGTCCGCCTGTTTGCACCTGACTCGAGAAGCGAATGAATTTTCATAAAATGTCATATTGGAGATTATCATTAGACCCTGTCGTCATATCTCACACCCGGTTAAAACTACATTAAAGTAAAGGATACTTTACATAAAGACCTACCAGTGTCTTTACATTGTTCACACTGTGCATTGTGATAAACTATTACAATTAAAAACAAATGAATGCACTCTTGGGGTAATTTAATTTTACAAAGGAACCTCCGTGAAATTAAATTATAACAAGAGTATATTTAATTTGTTTTACGTTTACCTCCAGCGTAATTCGCTAAAATTTATCAAAAGAAAAATATTCCGAACAAAGGCTGTAGAAAAAAAAAAAGTAACACGTAATGCCTTATAGTTCTCTAAATGATTAAAAAAGGGCGCTACCAGCCCGAATTATTCTTGAATATAGGCGGTAGGCGGGAAAATTTGTTACCACTGAGCTTTAAGAATAACAGCTGTAAATCAGTGCAAGTGAAATACGGTAAAATGGGCACTGATGTGTCATTTTTTAACCTTCCAGATTATTACATACAAAAATAGCAGAAGGAGTTATGTCTGCGTAGTAATAATTTTTGTATTCCTGGTACTTGAGGTACTGAGCTACAAGCCGGAAGGTTAACGAGTTCGATTCCCGATGGGGCCAATGGAATTTTTCATTGACACAATAACTTCCGGCCGCACTCTGGTCCTGGGGTAGACTCAGCTTCTAACAGAAATGAGCACCCGGAATATTTCCTGGGGAGTAAAAGCGGCCGGTGCGGAGGGCTAACAAATTAAACACCTTCATGTGATGAATTCTCGAAATATGGGGGCCTCAAACGTCTGGAAACCTCACGATCTAAAATAGGACTGCACAGGGATTGCGTTGCCTTTATACTGTCTTCTGCAAGAGTCTGTTCTTTGATATATATATATATATAAATTCATTTACTCATCTTAATAAAACTGAAAGGTATGCAAAAGACATCTTTTTATTGATGATCCATATGTAATAAAGTACAAAGTAATAGTCATGTTCAATAAAAATGCAATAAAATGCAATACTCTGAGTTTGTATTCCTGTTACAACTCCTTACTTCTTCGTACTTTTCGCATGTTTCGCAGGTTTTTTCGGCAGTTTGTTTCGCCCACAATCGGCGCAGGTCTTGGAGGGGGGAATGTGCACTATTCATGCATCCACTTTTTACAGATTAACCATTCAGTCCAGTAGCTTTTTTTTTGTGTTAGGAACACTCCTTGCATTCTTAAAACCAGTGATCATCTTGTCAAAGATTACTTTAATTCGAATTCAGAATAACTATTTTGAAATTATCCTCTACAGATGTTGCCTCTTCTTTCTATTCGATGCTGTGTGAATAATCGAGAAACTCACCATTTAGAACCCTATATACCCGCGATGCTGTTGGTGTGGTAGGTTTGCTGGAGGGAATATCTCCATACGAATTCCGTTCGACGTTTCTTGCTTAGAAACCTGCATGGGTGTTGAGGGATGGGGTAACGTACTTCATATATCCTGAAGCCTTGGAAACAATGTCTGAAGATAGAGGCGGAGACGACGGGCAGAATTACTGACGCAGGCTTTGAAAACCGACAGAGCCTCGTTAGGAAGGGCGTAGAAGATTGCGGCAGGATGATTGAATTGGGGCGTTTTTGTTTAAAGACAGACTTCCTCATCTGTTCTTTATGTTCAGTGCGTGGGCACGCTGTCATCAGACACTGCAAACATGACGTCAAGGATATATTTTTATCTAGGCGAACATTCTAATCGCCCTAAAACCGAAGCGTGCATTCGAATTGGCTTCAGCTTTTCCCTACGTTTTCCTTAAATTAACTCAAAATTACAGGCGAGTGATCCTACGTCCTTTGTCGTCTACAAACTAAGAATTGCATCTGTGATGTAACACTCTTTCATGGGGTTGGAAAACGTTCTATCAAGCTTTTGTAATTAGGAGACAAAAACCATAGCACAATGTGATTTTCACCGAACAACATATGCGGCCACACTACCGAATTATCCATATGAATGTACTGTAATTGATTATGTTAATAAATACAACTTTAGAAAGATCGAATAGTGCGCTCCCTGATGATGGTGGTTACACCGAAACATATTGGAACTGTTTTAATGTCAATTATAATGTGTATTTTAACATTGTTTTTAAGACAATTCAATTTTGCGTCAGTTGGTAAACAAACTTTGAAACAATGTAATTTGTTTCTTTTGAAGTCCAACCAATGTCAATCTAATATCTACAGTTCTTTTCCTGAAGGTTTTCAAGGAACAAAACTTTCTTTCGCCCAAGTCACACACATTAGTTCATGTACAAATCACATTATTTATCTATTCTGACCCTAGATCCTAGTGATATTCCATCTACGACTTACAAGTACAAACAAGTGGAATTTCCTTCCGCTTTGCAACAAGCAACCACAATTAATGCTTCTCCACCATTATAACTACAAACTTCCTTCGCACATTTTGTCGCTATCAATTTTCCCTCCTTATTTGTTATCCGAAGCCCCAATTCGTCCGTGTTGTACACAAGGCCGGATTTATCAGTAAAATGACTTTCAGTCACGGCAGCCTTGAGCAAACCAAAGTAGCTACTGACGGGCATTCTCCCCGTGCACGGCTTGAACACGTGCCGTAGAGAAGCCCTCGGCTTCTCTCACACTAAAATCAGGACGTCGCTGCGTGAAATATCTAAACTAATCGTAAACTGACACTCTCGTAGTCTTTGCTAAGCTTACCTGAAGCACCATTTCCATACTAAACCTGTGTTCCGAGATCTTCACTCGATTGTGGAAATTATATGCCGCCAGTCGTTTTATGTGCCTGTCGCACACAAGCGCTGAGTACGGACCAAGTCCCAGTTCCTCTGCCGGGATCTGTATAATGCTGCTATGTACAGCACGTGAGACATCCCATGCAATGGACTTTCTTTATTCAAATCCACCCTTCCTCATGCACTACACGTACAGGCTTTCCGAAAGATTTTTGCCCCATATTCCTCGAGCACACACTTAATTTAGAATATATATACATATATATACACCCATCTGCAGAATAAAAAGGGCAGCAAGCACTCACATATAAATTGAAATTATTCAGAATTTATACACACATTTACCCTGAAAAATCTCGAGGAACAAACTTAAAAATAAATGCCCAAAATTTTGCGGCCTCAAGACAAGCATGGTAAGAAAAATAAATACAATTTTAAAGAAATATGTGACGATTCTGTAGCCCTTGGTTATAAAATGTCAAAGAAACTAATTTCTTAACTTACTTTTCTAATAGAATTCCATCTAATTAAGCAAAATACGTGTGCAGTAGTTTCGCCCATTTCGAGTGGGACAATTTACCCACGTAAGGAGCAACGATGGACCAAGTCTTTGTGTAACTATGGCATGCCTGGAGAAAGTTTGCAATCGTATTACACAGTACAGAGAAGGCCATTGTTTTAACACACAAACCTGTTTCAAAAATGACTGTACGGTAGGCACAGGCGAGCAAAAAATTATTAAATGAGAGTTTTACGAAACAATACACTACGCTGAAAAAAATTATGAAACGCATCTCCCTACACCCAACACTGAAAGAGTTTCCAGCTATGAAATGTGTGCTGCTTCCAAGTGATAAATTTTCGAAGTCAGTGATGGTGAGGTGGCACTGGCCAGAGAGACAAGTGTGCCCAGTTTACTTTATGTATTATTGATTCTAATTTATGTTGTGAAATTCGACACAGTGAAGATCAGGAGCAGAGAGACGAAGTCGCGTGACGTTATTCCACCTAAACCGGAGAAATGTGACAAAACAATGAAGGTTTTAGAACCTTTACCAAGTCTGTGAATTGTCTGACGATGACAGAAGTACATATTGTGGTAATATCGACTCTTTTGCTTAATTCTTTCCAACTTTTGATGAAAAAATTTCTTCTAAAATTTCAAGAGCCTTGACACGAAACAAAATTATAGGAACAGAACACTTCGACAATGAAGATAGTCTCACCAGTTTTTCCCAGAAAGCACTGACAATCAAAATGAGATTAGACGGCGTCATAACCCAGGAGACCATAAGCTCAGATTTAACTACTTGAAAACCTAAAATCTCATCAAAAATTAATATTTTTTAAGCAGATATATTTTCGTTATAGATTACAGTGAATGATGGGTCTTACGTTCCAACCGACTTCATATCCAAGCAAGGATCCTGCAGTACACAAACGGCACAGAATTTAGCGTCCAAACAAGGAACCCTCCCTAAGTACTGTACAGAAAATAACACTCAGAGGAGAAACTAGCAGTACCCATAGTAGATGTAAAACCTGACCCTCGAGAGAAGGAACCTAGTGTACAGAACTTAACACCCCCCCCCCCCAAAAAAAGGAATATTCAGTACGTACCGTACAGAACTTAACACTCTCAGACTGGAATCTCCATTACCTATTGTATTGTATAGAAATTAATGCCCCGAGAAAGGTTGGAGGTTCGATTCTCTATGACATCATTGAATTTTTCACTGACATAATCCTTCCGGCCGCACTATGGCCCTGGAGTCGATTCAGCCTCTAACAGAAATACGTACTAGGAATATTTCCTGGGGGTAAAGGCGGCCGGTACGTAGGGCTGACCTTACCACCTTCCTGTGTCGATTGTCTCGAAATCTGTACAATGGGCAACGGGTCAATCCTGAGGGTAAAACGGCCGAAGCGTGTCGTTAACTACCCCCTCACCCACCGGTGAGGCCAAAGAAAGAGTAGAGCTATACCTCTGTTCGCCTTCTGTGCCTTCACGGTAGGTTATAGGGTAAATTTCGCCTTTTACTAAAACCCCTAATTTCGGAAATTGGTTCTGCTGCCATTTTGGGGAAAAACCTGATGGGTGCGTTCAGAAGAGCTATCCGGATTACTGGAATAGAGGCCAGGCAGTAAATTTATTTTGTCTCTTTCACGATACCACCTAGTCTTTGGAAACTAACTAGGTATTTTATTCTCTCCTAAACTGCTACGTTGTCTATTTGCTGCAGGCGTCGCCCAACGGTTCAGCCTGCTTTATTCTGGCTCCTCATCATTCTTGAGGTTTTCTAGATCACACA